>Ga0196963_10000205_pt1 | contig 56796 bp, 32 predicted proteins | sample S1_5metaG_FD_148600 | JGI IMG/M metagenome (GOLD analysis project Ga0196963, IMG submission 148600) | Soil microbial communities from Anza Borrego desert, Southern California, United States - S1_5 | ecosystem: Environmental > Terrestrial > Soil > Desert | place: USA: California | collected... | reverse complement strand
CGGGGTTCCCCCCGTGCCGCTCCACGATTTTTCGGGCAATCGCCAGCCCAGCCCCCGTCCCCCCGCCGTAACCCTCTCTCCCGTGCAACCGCCGGAACATCCGGAAGATCGCCTCGAACTGCTCGGGCGGGATTCCGATCCCGTTGTCCGCGACCCGCACGGTCACCCACCCCTTCGCGTCCACCGACGCGCTGATCCGCACCTGCTTCACCGCGCTCTCGTTGTACTTGAGCCCATTGGCGATCAGGTTCGACAGCACCTGCGCCGTCCGCGCCACGTCGCAGCGCACGCCGATTTCCCCAAGGCCCCCATCCGCCGTCACCTCCGCGCCGCTCTCGGCGATCCGCCCCGCCAGCATCGACACCGCTTCCTTTAGCGGACGCGCCAGCGTCGTCGGCTCCAGCTTCAGCACCTCGCTGTTCACCCGCGCCGACTCCAGCAGCGAGTCCATCAGCGACTGCATCCGCCCGCACAGCGCCTGGATCCCCTTCAGCCGCTCGCGGTCCTTGTCCTGCAGCCGGTCTTCCAGGTCATCCTCGAGGAACTTGGCCAATAGCCGCAGCCCCCGCAGCGGCTCCTTCAGGTCATGCGCCGCCACGTGCGCGAACTCCTCCAGGTCCTGATTGCTCCTCGCCAGCGCCCGCGCGTGAGCCGCGGCCGCCTCCTCGGCGAAGTGCTGCTCCGTCCGGTCCACCATCATCCCCGCCCACTCGCACAGCTCGCCCTTGGCATTGAACACCGGCCCTGAGGTGTCGTCGATGTGCCGCCACTCGCCCGTACCCTCCACCCCCGGCGTGAACGGCCGCCCCGGCGCCCCCTGCCACAACCGGTAACGCGCCTTGAACGCGGCGCCGCTCTTCACCGCCTCCGCCACCGCTGCCCGCACCTGCTCGCGGTCCGCAGGATGGATCGCGTTCTCCCACCCGAACCCTTGCGCCTGCTCGAACGGCTGCTGCGTGAACCGCTCCCACGCCGGCAGCGGCTCGGTCATCCGCAGCTCCCCGTCGGTGATGCACAGCAGCGCGTTCACCGACTTGAGCAGCGTCTGGAACCGCGCCTCGCTCCGCTGCAGCCGCTTCTCCCGTTCCCGGATCTGCGTGATGTCCAGCGACGCCGCCACCGCCCCGGTCGAGCGTCCGTGCTCGTCCAGAATCGGTGCGGCGTCAATGCACAGCGTCCGGCTCTCGCCGTCCCTGAACACGATGTCCATCTCGTACCCCCGCACCTCCCGCGCCTCCCGCGCAGCGATCGCGATCGGAAACTCCTCCGGCTTCACCTCCACCCCATCGTGCAGGAACGTCGCCCACCCCAGGCATGCGCTCCCGCTCGGTGCAAAGTTGAGCGACACCGCCGCGCCCACCTGCGACATCGGCCCTTTGCTCTCATGCACCATCCGGTACTGCCGGTGCGCCTCCGCGTTCCCCGTGACGACCTCGCAGCCCACGTCGTGCGCCAGCCAGATCGCCACAGGCAGCGTCCGCGCCACCGCCTCCAGCGCCGCCCGCGCCTGGTCCCGCTCCGCCCTTACTTGCACATTCTCGGCGACAAGGTGCTCAGCACTTTTGAGTGCCGCCTCAGCCACACTCGCCACCGCCGGCTGCGGAGGCGATTCCGGCCCCTTCGACCTGGGCTCGGAAGGCCCGCCGTCGAACCGCGCGAAAGCCCCGCGCGTCCCGGCCGCCGCCTCACGCCCCCCCGGCTGCTCCATCGGATCCATAACGGATATCAGAGACCCGATTTCCGGGCGCGTCAACGAGCCCCCGCGAGAGCACTGCGCCACAAGGGCTCATCAACCCAACTGAACACCAAGTTTCCCGCCACTACACCGGCACGACCCGGTCACCCGCCACCGCGAACACCCCGTCTCCACGCCCGCGCGAGAGCGGCCCCCCCGCCGTGAACCTGGAGAACGCCGGCAGCACGCCCACCCCCGCCCCCACGTGGAAGCACGCCATTTTGATAGAGTCCGCGCTGCTCCGCAGCGTCACCGCAGGGTGCAGGTGCCCGCCCCACACGAACCGCCCCGCCATCGGCGCCGGCACGTGCGTGAACGTGAACGGCCCTTCCTCGTACACCTCCGGCAGCACCGTCATCCGCCACGCGTCCTGCACGTGGCGCAGCCCGCGGTCGTGGTTCCCTGGCACCAGCGCCAGCTCCACGCTGCTCGAAGCCCGCCAAGCGGCGAAGCACTCGATCATGGCCCCGGTCAACCCCGCCGGCGCGTGCAGCAGGTCCCCGAGCACCATCACCCGCGCCGCCCCCGTCACCCGCACCGCATCCTCCAGCCGCGCGATCACCTCATCCATCACCCGCGGCACCGGCATCCCGTTCACCCGCATCGCCTCGCACTTGTCCAAGTGCACATCCGCTATGAGCAGCGTCCGTGCCCGCGCCCAGTACGCCGCCCGGTGCGGCAGCAGCCACACCTCTTCGCCAGCCACCTCTACCTGCAGCGCACCGTGCCACCGAGATGTCTTCATCTCGGTGGTCTCCCCCACATCCGACATTCGATATCCCACATCCGACATCACACCTCCCACACCCTCTTCATCTTCTCCACCCGCTCCGCCAGGCTCTCGCTCGTCAGCGTCGCCGCCTGCCGCTCCAGCAGCAGCGGGAACGACAGCGGCGTCAGCCGCTCCGGCTCCACCACCACGAGCCTCGACGCCGCGATGCGGTCCAGCGTACGCGCGAGCCGGCTCTGCTCAAAGTGCTTGTCCATCACCTCCCGCCTGGCCTGGTGGAGCAGCAGGTTCCCCGGGTCAAAGTCGTTGAGCACATCAAACAGCAGCCCCGCCCCCGCCTGGAACTGCCGCCCGCTCTTCCTGGACCCCGGGTAGCTCTGGAAGACCAGCCCCGCCACCCGCGCGATGTCCCGGAACTGCTGGCGCGCCAGCTGCGTGATGTTCACGCTCTCCAGCGTGTCTTCCACGAGCCGCTCGCGCGTGAACAACTCCCGCGTCAGCAGCTCCGCGAACGGGAACTCCTCCGCGCACAGGATCTCAAACCCGTAGTCGTTCGCCGCCAGCGAGAACGACGCCTTCTTCAGCCTCGACAGCCGCAACGCCAGCACCGCCGCGAGCCCCCCGCTCACCTGCCTCCCCTCAAAGGGGAACACGAACAGGTGCGTCCCCTCCCGCGTCCGCACGATCTCCACCAGCACCTCATCGTGCGCCGGCACGTGCGACCACCGCTGCTGCACCTCCGCCAGCGGGCGCGCCGCCTCCAGCTCGATGCAGTCAAACTCCCCCTTCGCGGCCCGCTCCAGCTCCCGCCGGATGGCCTCCGCCAGGCTCTCGCTGATGGGCAGCTTCGTCCCGCCCCACATCGGCGTATACGTCACCTTCCCCTTCCCCGGCCGCACGTACGCCGTCAGGTCCTTGATGAACGCGAACTTCAGCACCTTCCCCGCGAACACGAACTGCTGCCCCTCCCGCAGCTGCGCGATGAAGTTCTCCTCGATCCGCCCCAGGCTCCGCCCCCGCACCATCCGGATGTCCATCGACGTGTCGCCGGTGATCGTCCCGACATTCAACCGGTGCAGCGTTGCGACCTTCGGCTTGGTGACGTGGTACTTCCCATCCTCCCCCAGCTGCACGCGGTGGTAATCGGGGTACGCGCTCAGCGTCCCGCCCCCATCCCGCACCAGCGCCAGCGCCCACTCAAACTCCTGCCGCGTCAGCTCCCGGTACGACCACGCCCGCCGCACTTCCTCGTACATTTCCTCCGCCGCAAACCCGCCCCCCAGCGCGCACGTCACCAGGTGCTGCGACAGCACATCCAGCGGCTTGCTCATCGGCATGCGCGGCTCAATCTCCCCCGCATCCAGCGCCCGCCGCGCCGCCGCCACCTCGAACAGCTCCAGCGCGTGCGTCGGCACGCACGTGATCCGGCAGGGCGTAAACGGCCGGTGGCTGCTCCGCCCCGCCCGCTGCGCCACCCGCGCGATCCCCTTGGGCGACCCGATCTGGAACACCCGCTCCACCGGCGAAAAGTCCACACCCAGATCCAGCGACGAAGTCGCCACGCAGATGCGGATCAGCCCGTGCTTGAGCCCATATTCCACCCGCTCTCGCTCCTCGCGATCGATCGACCCGTGGTGCAGGGCCATAATGGGCCCCCACTCCGGCTTCGCGTAGTGGATCGCGTGGAACCACCGCTCCGCCTGCGACCGCGTGTTCGTGAACAGCAGCGTCGGCACCTCAGGGTCAAGCGCCTCCACTACCTCCGGCAGCATCACCAGCCCCAGGTGCCCCGCCCACGGCAGCGTCCTCAGGTTTTTCGGCAGCACCGTGTCCACGATCACCGGCCGGTCCATCTTCCCCCGCACGATCGCCGGCTCCACGCCAACGCCCACAACCGCCCGCGCCGCCTCCTCGATGTTCCCCAGCGTCGCGGACATCGCCCACGTCCGCACGTCGGGCGCAAACTCCCGCAACCGCGCCAGGCACAGCTCCGTCTGCGTGCCCCGCTTGCCCGTCATCAGCTCGTGCCACTCATCGACGATTACCGCCCGCACGCCGCCCAACTGCTCCCGCGCGTTCTCCCGCGTCAGCAGCAGCGACAGCGACTCCGGCGTCGTGATCAGGACATTGGGCAGCCGCGCGCGCTGCCGCGCCCGCACCGACGCCGAGGTGTCCCCCGTCCGCGACTCGATGGTGATCTTGAGCGAGAGCTCCAGCACCGGCGCCTTCAGGGCCAGCTCGATATCCCGCGACACCGCCCGCAGCGGCGTCACGTACAGAATCCGCAGCCCCTCAACCTTCTTCCCGCCCCCCTCATCGATCAGCTCCGCTAGCGGCCCCAGGTACGCCCCGTACGTCTTCCCCGCCCCCGTCGCCACTTGGATCAGCCCGCTCCGCCCTGCCGCGTACGCCTCCCACGCCTCCTGCTGAAACGGCCACGCCCGCCACCCCCGCGACGCCAGCCAACCCTCAATGACCTCCCGCCCACCCGCGCGCACAACGTCCGAACCCCCATCACGGGGCTTGCCATTCTTGCCTTTCGCGCGCGCACCACTCACCCAGCTTTATACGCCGCACGCCCCGCGACCTTCCCCCCCCGCCTTTCACTCCGCGAAACTCCGCCCCCTCCGCGTCACTCCGCGGTAGCGCCTCCCTCCGTCCCCTCTGTGTTCCGCCTTCACTTGCCCGCAGGCACAACCCCCAGCTCCGCCGCCACTCCCCACGCCGCCGGCGACCACGCCCCCACCCGTGTCACCTCAACCAGTGCCGCCCGCCGCGCCGCCTCATCGACCATCCCCCGCGTTTGATCCAGCCGCAGCTGCGCCTCCACCACTTCCGCCTCACGCTTCGTCCGATACGGCCCATCGACCCACCGCAGCGCATCCGCGAAACGCTCCGGCAGCGGCTCGGTATGCCCCATGTCCGCGTACTCATCCACCCGCACGTTCAGCCCCTCGCGCTCGTAGAACTCCGCGATCATCCGCACCGGCCGCTGGTTGAAGTCATGTTTCCCCGTGATGGCCACGCACCGCTGCTGCTTCGCGAGCTTCAGGTACTCCGCCTTTGGCCTCCCAAAGCTCGCCGCCCACGCCGTGCCATTCCCAATCGGAATCGCCTCGTACGTCGCCATGCCCCCGGTCGCCACCGCCCCGCTGAAGACATCCGGGAAGCACAGCCACAGGTGCGTCGCCACCTGCCCGCCCCCAGAGAACCCCGTCACGTACACCCGCCGCGGGTCCACCAGGTGTCGCTCGCACGCGGTCTCCAGCGCGTCCATCGCCACCTGCCACCGCTCCACAACCGATACCGTGTTCCCCCCGAACTTGGGCGGCGCCACCACGATCAACCCCAGCTCATCCGCGGCCCTCTCCATGAACGTGAGGTCCAGCCCCGGCGGGAACTTGATGAACACCAGCAGCCCCGCTGCGCTCTTCGGGTCATACCTCTTCGGCAGCCGCATCACGAACGTCTGATCCTCGACCTTTCGCTGGCTCGGCTCCAGCGTGCTCCCCCGCCCGCCGTTCATCCGCTCCGAAATCAGCTCGCGATCAAACGCAAACACGGACTCCCGCGGCACCCCAACCACCTCGAGCCACCGCCCTACCTCGATGTCACTCGTGTACTCGCCGCGGTACTTCGCCCAACTCATCGCCAACCGCGAGAACTTCGGCCCGTTCAGCCGCGTGCCTTTCGCCTTCCCTCCCGCCGACTGCTCGTACAGGTCCCGCGCGTAGTAGATGCCCCTCACATCGCGCAGCACCTCGATGGTCCCCTGCTCAACCTGCCCGCCCTTCCGCTCCCCCTCCAGGTGCAGCACGTACACCCGCTCGCAAGCGCCGGGCAGCGGCACCACGGGCCCGCCGCTCGTCGCCCTCAGTTCCAGGCACCCCTTCGCGTCCAGCCTTGCCCACACACCCCGCAGCTGGTCCAGCATCGGCGAGCTCGGCGTCTCCACCTCCGGCTTTACCTCCGCCGAGGTCACCAGCGCCGCCTTGGCCGGCTTCCCGCCCACATCGAACGGCCCCGCCACCACTGCCTGCACCGTCACCACCAGCAGCACCAGCACGCTTACCACACGCACCAACCGGCTCGTCATCATGCTCATTGAAACGTCCTCACCCGCTCCCGGTTCCACCCGCCGCCCGCCCCCACCTACCCCTTAGCATCCTCAAGCCCTCATCCACCCACCCGGCACGAACGAACCCACACGCGCATGCCGCAGCCATCCGCCACCCCCACCACGCCCGCCGCCCGCCCAACCACCCTCCGCGCCCTCCGCGCCAGCGGCTGGCAGTCCAGGTCAGTCAAAGAAGAGCTCCGCGACAACCTCATCGCCGCCCTCAAACGCGGCGGCTCCGCCGAGGACCTCTTCCCCGGCATCGTCGGCTACGACGATACCGTCATCCCCGAGCTCATCAACGCCATCCTCGCCTGCCACGACATCCTCTTCCTAGGCGAGAAGGGCCAAGCCAAAAGCCGCCTCATGCGCTCCCTCGTCCGCTTCCTCGACGACGCCATCCCTTACCTCGACATCCGCGCCACCACCCCCTCCGACTCCGCGCCCTCCGCACACTCCGCCAACTCCGCGGTGGTCCCCTCCCCCGTCCACGAAGACCCCTACCACCCCATCACCGCCGCCGGCAAGCGCTACCTCGCCGAGATGGGCGACGACGCCCGCATCTCCTGGTGGCCCCGCCAAGACCGCTACGCCGAGCGCCTCGCCCCGGGCACCAAGTTCGCCGACATCATCGGCGAGATCGACCCCGCCAAGCTCCTCTCCGGCGCCAGCATGTCGGCCGAGGAGTCCCTCCACTTCGGCCTCATCCCCCGCATGCACCGCGGGATCTTCGCCATGAACGAGCTCCCCGACCTCGACGACCTCGTCCAGGTTGGCCTCTTCGACATCCTCGAAGAGCGCGACGTCCAGATCCGCGGCCATCCCATCAAGTTCGACATCGACGTCCTGGTCCTCTTCTCCGCCAACCCCTCCACCTACAACCGCTCCGGCAAGGTCATCCCGCAGCTCAAGGACCGCATCGGCGCCACCATCCAGACCCACTACCCCCGCAGCCGCGACCTGGGCATCGAGATCATGGAGCAAGAGGCATCCGTCGACACCGGCGGCGAGTTCCCCGTCATCGTCCCGCACTTCATGAAGGAAGTCGTCGAGCAGATGGCGATCGTCGCCCGCAAAAGCAAGTACATCGACCAGGCCTCCGGCGTCTCCGCCCGCTTCTCCATCGCCAACTACCGCACGATGATCGCCAGCGCCCGCCAGCGCAGCATCCGCCTGGGCGAGAAGCCCGCCGTGCCGCGCATCAGCGACCTCGCCCACTTCCAAGCCAGTGCCATCGGCAAGCTCGAGCTCGACCTCATGGGCAGCCACCAGATGAGTGAGAAGCAGACTTTGGACGCCATCCTCGCCGAGGCCGTCAAGGTTGTCTTTGAGGAGTACATCGACAAGCTCGGCCTTTCCGAGATCGGCGAGGTCTTCAGCAAGGGCGTCAAGATCGAGGTCGGCGACATGCTCCCCAGCAGCCACTACGAGAAGCTCATCAAGCGTGTCCCCAAGGTCTGGGACAAGGCCTTTGAGGTCAATGCCAGCAGCGACCCCGCCGTCCGCGCCAGCTGCGCCGAGTTCATCCTCGCCGGCCTCTGGGCCACCGACACCATCTCCCGCGCCGAACGCCACGGCCGGCTCCACTACGAACTCTGACCCTCTTTACGACGCCGGGACTGAGCTGCTCTGAGCGAAGTCCCGGGTTGGCAGCGACACAGGTTTCGCGAACGCCCTCCCGGCCCCAACGGGGCCCAGGAGTGTTGCCACCAGTGAAGCGAGTCCGCGAGCGCAACTGGTGGTTGGGGGGCCCCATCCACAGAGCCCCGAAGGGGCGAAGGAACCTCACCTAAACCCCCCTGTTACCATCCCCCCCGTGCCGCGCCCCTGCGCCATCTGCACCTACGACCTCGCCACCCTCGAACGCTGCCCCGAGTGCGGCGCCCCCGCCCCGCTCCCCCGCCCAACCTCAGACGACCAGCACTACCGCCCCTCCGACAACAGTTACCACACCGGCCGCGGCAGCATCGAGTTCCACATCCGCACCCGCAACCACCTCAGCGAGCTTGTCGCCCCACCCTTCCACTCCCTCCGCACCCTGCTCCCCTTCACGCTCTTCACCGCCGCCTTCGCCGCCGTCGGCTTTCTCTGCGCGGCCTTCATCCCCGACCGCGGCGCTGTCCTCTTCGGCTGGGCCTTCGCAGGCTTCGCCACCCTCATGCTGCTTGGCATCATCGCCGCGCAGTTCTGGCAGAGCCGCCAGCCCCCGCTAATGACCATCGACCACGCCGCCCGCACCTTGGACCTCCGCTACCGCGACCCCCTCCCCATCGACGGCATCCAGGATGTCGAGTTCGTCACCTACACCCTCGAGAGCAGCTCGCCCGGCCGGCGCAAGCGATACGGCGGCCTCTCCCGCCTCGTCCTCGACCTCGGCCCCGCCGCTCCCAAGCGCTTCTACGAGTTTCCGACCCGATTCGCCAACCCCGAGCACGTCGGCCGCCAGATTGCCCAGGCCCTCGGCCTCCCCTTCCGACGCGTGAACCTCGGCACCGTCCGCGTCAGCGGCTACTACGTCTCCTGAAAAACAACAGAACCCCGGCTCCCAGCGCCGGGGTTCTGCTTTGAGACTGGCTTCCGTGCCCGTCAGGTCATCTTAATTACCGGGGATCCACCTGATCCTTCTGCCGGTCCGTCTGATCATCGACCTGGTCCTTCTGACGGTCGAGTTCTTCCTGCTTCATGTCCTTCTGCCGCTCGACCGCGTCCTCCTGCGCTTCCTTCTGGTTCTCCAGGCGACGCTTCTCAGCCTTCGCGTCCGCCTCCACCTTGTCCTTCTCCGCGTCGATGTGCTCCTGCGTCCGATCCTTGCGGATCTCGAGCTCCTTCTGGGTGGGGCTCCGCTCACAACCGACGAAGGCGCCCGCGGCGGCCATCAGGCCCGCCACGCACAGAGTTCTCAGCATCGTGCTGTTCATGGTCGACTCCTTTCAATGCCCCCTTTGACGAACGGGGTTCTCTTGCCCGAACTGTGCGGGCCAGCCCGTAACGCCCGGTGAAGACCGGGTGATCCAGCGCGTGCACCGTGTTCGGCATTTCGCCCCTCACACTCAACCAGCCCAGCTGATCACCCCGCCCGCTCGCCCGAGCCGGGCTGAGCCGGAGCACTCCCATGGCTCCCCCCAGCCAGCAGCACGATCCCCGTCACGATCAGCACCACCGCGATCAGTTTCTTTACCGTCAGCGCCTCGCCCAGCCACCACCACCCCAGGAACACCGCCGTCGCCGGCGCGATCCCAAACGCGATCGGCCGCAGCAGCGAGATATCCCCGCCCTTGCTCCCGAGCCCCATGTAGAAGAAGAACACACCCGCGAACCCCGCCAGCAGCCCCGACCCGACAATCAGGTACGCCCACGTCCGCCCGCTCGCGTCCTCATACCAGCGCGCGGGCTCGCTCTTCCACACCTGCGTCGCCACGAGGTACGCGATCAGGGTCGGCAGCACCGTCACCAGCGCCCGCACGAACACCGCCGTCATCGGCCCCACCTGCCGCGTATTCAGCGCCGCCTTCGTCCCGATCTCCCCCACCCCCCAGCACAGCCCCGCGAGCACCGCAAAAAGGATCGCCTTCGTCATACCCCAGTATGGTTCAAACCGCGCGCCCGGCGCCCACAATCGCGCCGCCCGAGAAACCGCGTGCCGCCGCGCCGCCCCGGCTGACGAAAACCCGCACTTCGGCTACCCTAGCGGGGCCCTCTTTCCGGCCCACCTCGGGAGTCCTCAATGCCCACCCGCACCGTCTATTCCGCCAACATCGAGTACCTCCAGATCCTCGACGAGCAGGGCAAGCTCGACGAAAAGCTCGCCAAGTGGCCCGACGGCAAGCCCGTCCTCACCGACGAGGAGGTGCTCGAGCTCTACCAGTACATGATCAAGTGCCGCGCCCTCGATGAGGTCGCCTTCAAGCTCCAGCGCTCCGGCCGCATGGGCACCTACCCCCAGAACAAGGGCCAGGAGGCCGCCGCGATCGGCTCCGGCTACGCCGCCATCCGCGGCACCGACTGGCTCGTCCCCTGCTACCGCGAGAACGCCGCCCTCTTCATGCACGGCCTCCCCATGCACTACGTCCTCCTCCACTGGATGGGCGACGAGCGCGGCAACCAGATCCCAGAGGGCGTCAACATGACCCCCCTCTCCATCCCCATCGGCACCCAGATGCTCCACGCCACCGGCATCGCCTGGGCCTTCAAGATGCGCAAGGAAGCCAAGGTCGCCGTGACCTACTTCGGCGACGGCGCCACCTCCGAGGGCGACTTCCACGAGGCCATGAACTTCGCCTCCACCTTCCAGGTCCCCGTGGTCTTCTTCTGCCAGAACAACCAGTGGGCCATCTCCGTCCCGCGCGAGCAGCAGATGAACTCCGCGACCGTCGCGCAGAAGGCCTTCGCCTACGACATGCCCACCATCCAGGTCGACGGCAACGACCTCTTCGCCGTCTACAAGGCCAGCAAGGAAGCCGTGGACCGCGCCCGCCAGGGCGGCGGCCCTAGCTTCATCGAGGCCGTGACCTACCGCCTCGCCGACCACACGACCGCCGACGACGCCCGCCGCTACCGCGACGCCAAGGAGGTCGAGGCCTGGCAGGGCAAGGACCCCATGATCCGCCTCCGCAAGTACCTCACCGCCAAAAACCTCTGGAGCGATGCCAAGCAGACCGAGGCCGAGGAAGCCGCCAAGCCCATGGTCGCCGAGGTCGTCGCCGCCGCCGAGGGCATCCCCGCCCCCAGCGTCGATGACATCTTCGACCACACCTACGCCACCCTCCCCGCCGAGCTCGAAAAGCAGAAGCGCACCCTCCGCACCCACAGCCTCGGCCAAGACCCCGAGCAGGTCGGACTCAGCGCTCAGCCCGAACGCGTGTGATGCTCGCCGCAGTCTGATTTTCGCTTTTCACTTTTCCCTTTTCGCTTTGTGAGACCCATGGCCAACCTCACCCTCGTCCAAGCCATCAACCTCGCCCTCCAGCAGGAAATGTCCAAGGACCCACGCGTCGTCTGCCTCGGCGAGGACGTCGGCCTCAACGGCGGCGTCTTCCGCGTCACCGAGGGCCTCCAGAAGCAGTTCGGCCCCGACCGCGTCATCGACACGCCCCTCGCCGAGTCCGGCATCATGGGCACCGCCATCGGCCTCGCCATCGCCGGCATGCGCCCCGTCCCCGAGATCCAGTTCGAAGGCTTCCTCGGGCCCGCCTACGACCAGCTCTGCAACCACGCGGCCCGCTACCGCACCCGCAGCCGCGGCGCCATCACCGTCCCCATGACCGTCCGCGTTCCCTGGGGCGGCGGCATCCACGCCCCCGAACTCCACTCCGACTCCCCCGAAACCATCTACGTCCACCAGGCCGGCCTCAAGGTCGTCTGCCCATCCACCCCCTACGACGCCAAGGGCCTGCTCATCGCCGCCATCCGCGACCCCGACCCCGTCGTCTTCTTCGAGCCCAAGCGCGTCTACCGCTCCTTCCGCGAGGAAGTCCCCGAGGACGAGTACACCGTCGAGATCGGCAAGGCCAAGGTCGTCAGCGAGGGCACCGACATCACCGTTATCACCTGGGGCTCGATGGTCTTCCAATGCCTCGAGGCCCTCGACAGCCTCCCCGAGGACATGAGCGTCGAGCTCATCGACCTCCGCACGCTCTACCCCATCGACGTCGACACGATCGTCCAGAGCGTGCAGAAGACCGGCCGCGCCGTCATCGTACACGAAGCCCCCAAGACCTGCGGCCTGGGCGCCGAGCTCTCCTCACTCATCCAGGAGCACTGCTTCCTGCACCTCAAGGCCCCGGTCCAGCGCGTCGCGGGCTTCGACACCATCATGCCCTACTACAAGCTCGAGCTCGACTACCTCCCCGACGCCAAGAAGATCGGGGAAGCCGTCTCCCAGACGCTCTCGTACTGACCGTGCCACGATCACGTCTTCGTGATCGTGCTTTCTGATCTCTGTCCCTCCCCAACGCCCGCCTCCACGCGGGCGTTTTTCTTAATCACCCCAATCACCCTCCCCCCACCCCCCACCTCCCCACACACCCGCGTCATCCGCTCCCTACACACCCGCACCGCGTGCTCCCCAACATCACACCCCACCCACGCTCTTCCCAGCTTCGCCGCCACCGCCAGCGTCGTCCCCGACCCACAGAACAAGTCCATCACCAGATCACCACGCCGCGTCGTCCACTCAACAACCCGCCGCAGAAGCCCCTCCGGCTTCTGCGTCGGGTACCCCACATCCAGCTCCTCCCGCGTGCAGTGCCGCAACGGCCGCACCTCCTCATCCGCCCACAGCGTGTCGACCGGCTGGTCCTTGTACCACCGCCCATCCTCCCCCTGCCGCAGGAAGTACTTCACGTACTGCTTCCCGCTCGCTGTCTCGTGCACCCGGCCCTGCTCCCGCAGCGCCGCCATGCTTGCATCCGTGTAATCACCCCTGGGCGCCGTCGTAAACCACGCCTTCCGCTCCGCATCCCACGTCGCCCCCCGCGGCCTGCCCGTCTTCGTCAGCTCCACCGCCGCCGACCGCACCGGCATCACGCCGCGCATCTCACACCCCGCCGTCCGCGTGTACACCAGAATCGTGTCCGTCGTCCGCCCCAGCTGCCGCGCCGCGGCCTGGTGCCCCAGGTTCGGCGCCCGCCGCCACACCACCTCATTCCGAAAGCACTCCCGCCCGAACACCTCATCCAGCATCACCCGCAGCCACGCGTCCGCCCGCCAGTCGCAGTGCACGCACAGCGCCCCATCCTCCGCCAGCAGCTCCCGCATCGGCACCAGCCGATCCCACATGAACTGCAGGTACTTCGCCGGCTCCCCCCAGTAATCCGAGTACGCCACCTCCGACTGCACCGCCCCGTCGCGCTCCACGTCGATCCGGTGCTTCGCCTCCATCGCGTACGGCGGATCGATGTAAATCAGCGCCGCTTTCGCCATCTCCCCCGCCCGCTGCCGCGCCGCGACCCACGCCATCGCGTCCAGGTTGTCACAGTGCAGCAGCAGCCCCGCACCGGCGCTGTCTCCGACCTCGCGCTCGACCACCATCTCGGGGCACGCAACCACCCGCGCCTCCCGCCGCCCCGGCCAGCTCAAACCGACCGCACTACCCGCCTGCTCCTTCCGCATCACTCCATCCTACAAGCGGCTTGAGATCGCGATGTCATCAACTCCGCACACGACCACCGTGCCACCGAGATGTCTTCATCTCGGTGGTTCCCCGTCCCAATCTCGATCACTTCCACACCCCACCAGATCTCCGTTCCAACAACCAGCGCAACCGTTGTCAGCAAACTCGCGCACACCCCCCGCCGCGCAACGCCTTGCCGCACGCCCCCTTCCACCCCATCGGCGACGTTTGTGCGCACAACTCCGCACGCGCTCAAATCAAATCTCAGAAATTCCCCGCGCAATCTCACACCGGGAATCACAGCCCCAAACGCACTCCGGCCCCCCCGCCGCACCCCCGAATAGCGCGCACAAACGTGACCACCGGCCCCTGAAGTAGAGGGCCACACCATGAACACCAGCCAACCTCACACGCACACCAAAGCCCACGCATCAGGATGCGTGGGCCACCCAACCCCCACCCCGAACCCGCATCAACACCCTGCGCCACCCGCCGACTCCCATGCGTCCAATGGCTCCCCTGCACCCCATCCACCCTCCGACATCCGACCTCCGACATCCGACATCCCCCTCTCCCCCCGCGACAAAGAACTCTTCGAGGCCTGGTTCGACCACGACGCCCGCCTCCCCCACCTCGCCCACAACCTCAAGACCAGCGTCCTTGGCCTCGCCGCCTGGGCCGCCCAGCCCCACATCCGCGCGCGCCTCGACCACGTCATGAGGATCGCCAACCTCCGCACGCAAACACTCGCGGCCGAGGCTACCCACGCCGCCCTCACGCGCCTCCTCGGCATCGCCACCTACAGCGAGCACGAAGAAACAGCCCGCCGCGCCGCCAACGCCATCCTCCGCCTGACGAGCCCGACGCGCCAGCGACGGTCCGCACTGCCACCGCCAGCTCAGAAGCTGCCCGCCACCTCATCGCCCCATCCCAGTCCAGCCTCTGCCTCCCCTGATTCCCATGTCTCCCATGACTCCCTTGCCTCCCATGACTCCTTTGAGTCCTACAGGGCGAGCCAATCGTCCCCAGACGACTCGCAACTCCCACCTCCGACATCCGACATCGCACAACCGACATCGACCCCCTTGCTCTACCATCCCCTCCCATGTCCACCCTCACCCCCGACCGTCTCTCCCTCCTCCGCGCCCTCTCCATCCAGCACCCCACCGCCGACTCCGCCATCGCCGAGGCCGCCGGTCTCCGAGCCCGCCTCTCCCTCCCCAAGGGCGTCGTCCACGTCATCTCCGACGTCCACGGCGAGGACGCCAAGCTCCGCCACGTCATCAACAACGCCTCTGGTGCGCTCCGCACGCTCGTGGAGGACACCCTCAAGGGTCGCCTCTCTGACCAGGAACGCGCCCGCTTCCTCGCGATCCTCTACTACCCGCGCGAGGCCGTCGCCAAGTTCGCCAAGGAGATCGTCGAATCCGGCCGGCGCGTGGAGTGGGTCCAGCAGACGCTCATCCTCCAATTCGAAATTGTCCGCAAGCTCCGCCAGAACTACCGCCGCAACGTCTACGAGATGCTCGTCCACGCCGAGCTGCGTGAACTCTTCTTAGAGCTCGGCTCCGGCCTCCGCCCCGATTACGTCAAAGAGATGATCGCCGGCCTCGCGCGCCACGACCGCGATTGGGGCGCCGTGCGCGCCGCCTCGCGCCTCATCCGCAACCTCTCCGTCGCCGAGCTCCTCGTCGCCGGCGACCTGGGCGACCGCGGCCCGCGCATCGACAAGGTCATCGACATCCTCATGCGTCAGCCCCGCGCCCGCATGCTCTGGGGCAACCATGACATGATCTGGATCGGCGCCATGCTCGGGCACGAGCCCTGCCTGCTCACCACCCTCCGCTTCAGCGCCCGCTACCGGCGCGCCGCCCAGCTCGAGGAGGGCTACGGCATCCTCACGACGCCCCTGGAAAAACTGGTGCGCACGAAGTACGCCGACGACCCCGCCGAGCGCTTCGTCCCCAAGGGCTGGGGCCACCGCGACGAGCTCACCGTCGCCCGCATGCAGAAGGCCCTCGCCATCATGCAGTTCAAGGCCGAGGGCAGGATGCTCGAGCGCCACCCCGAGTGGGGCCTCGACCACCGCCGCCTGCTCCATCGCATCGACCTCAAGCGCGGCGTCATCACCCTCGGCACGAAGGAGTACGAGCTTCTCGACAAGAACTTCCCCACCATCAACCCCGAGGACCCCTACGCCTACTCCCCCGAGGAGCAGGAGTGCCTCAACCGCATCAAGACCTCATTCGTCAACTCCCGCAAGCTCCGCGAGCACATGGAGTGGATCGTCCGCCACGGCGGCATGTGGGCCCGCTACGACGAAGCCCTCATCTTCCACGCCTGCGTCCCCGTTGACGCCGAGGGCGTTCCGCTCTCGCTCCGTGTCGACGGGCGCGAAGTCGCCGGGCGCGAGCTGATGGACGCGCTTGGCTCGGTCGTCCGGCGCGCGGTCCGCAAGCGCTGGTACGGCCAGGACAACGACGGCGATTGGCTCTGGTACCTCTGGGGCGGCCCCCGCTCACCCCTCTTCGGCAAGGACAAGCTCGCCACCTTCGAGACCTACTTCATCGCCGACAAGGACACCCACAAGGAGCACAAGAACCCCTACTTCGACCTCATCCACGACGCCGCGTTCGTGAAGCGCATCGGGCGCGAGTTCGGCTGCGGGGAGGACGTCCTCATCGTCAACGGCCACGTCCCCGTCAAGATCGAGAAGGGCGAGCAGCCCGTGAAGCGCGGCGGCAACGCCGTCACCATCGACGGCGCCTTCAGCGAGGCTTACGGCGACCGCGGCTACACCCTCGTCCTCAAGCCCGACCGCATCGAGCTCGCCGAGCACTGCCCATTCAGCTCCGTCGACGCCGTGATCGACTCGGGCGCCGACATTGTCCCCAAGGTCACCACCATCCGCGAGTTCGGCCGCACCCGCACCGTCGCCGAGACCGACGAAGGCCGAGACATACAGCGCCGCATCGATGACCTCGAGTTCCTCGTCCGCGCCTACCAGGAAGGCATCGTCCGCGAACGCGACTGACCGCTCTTTGACATCCCCGAAAGCCGATCAGATCTCCAGCAGCAGCCGCTGCGGGTCCTCGATGGCGTTCTTGATCCGCACCAGGAACTGCACGGCCTCCGCGCCGTCGATGATCCGGTGGTCGTACGAGAGCGCGAGGTACATCATCGGCCGGATGGCGACCTGGCCGCTGCCCGCCGGGTACTCGACGGCGCGGCTCTTGATCGCGTGCATGCCGAGGATGGCCGACTGCGGCGGGTTGAGGATCGGCGTGCTCATCAGCGAGCCGAAGATGCCGCCGTTGGTGATCGTGAAGGTGCCGCCCTGCATGTCCTCAAGGGCGAGCTTGCCGTCCTTGGCGCGGGTCGCGAGTTCCTTGATGCCCGACTCAACGCCGGCAAACGAGAGCTTCTCGCAGCTGCGCAGCACGGGAACGACGAGCCCCTTGGGCGTGGACACGGCAACCGCGATGTCGCAGTAGTCGTGCTTCTCGATCGCCGGGTTGCCGTCCTCCTCCACAATGTACGCGTTGACCATCGGGAACGCCTTGAGGGCGTTGGCGGCGGCCTTGACGAAGAAGGACATGAAGCCCAGGCCAATGCCGTGCTTCTTCTCGAAGTCTTCTTTGTACTGCTTGCGGAGCTCCATCACCGCGGTCATGTCCACCTCGTTGAAGGTGGTGAGCATGGCGGCCGTGTGCTGGGCCTGAACGAGGCGTGCGGCGATCCGCTGGCGGAGCGGCGTCATCCGCTCGCGGGTCGAGCCCTGGCGCGGGCCCGCGGCCGGCGCGGGAGTGGCCTGCGGACGGGGCGCGACGGCCGGCGCGGCCGCGCCGATCGCGGAGCCGTTCTTACCGGCGTTGACGTAGTTCAGCACGTCCTGCTCGCGGATCCGCTGGCCGTGCGGGACGGTGATCTTGGAGAGGTCCACATTGTGCTCGGCCGCAAGTTTGCGGGCGAGCGGCGTGGCGCGGACGTCCTCATGTTCGGCCACGGCGGTGGCGGTCGAGGCGGGCACGCTAGTGGCGGGCTTTGGTTCGGCGTTCACAGCGGCTGCGGCGGGGGCCGACTTCGCCGCGGCGGGTGCGCCGCCCTCGGCAATGCGGGCGACCACGGCGCCAACGTTGACGGTGTCGCCTTCCTTCGCAAGCGTCTGGAGCGTGCCCGACGCGGGGGCGCGGACCTCGCCGGTGACCTTGTCGGTCTCGAGCTCCATGACGATGTCGTCGGTGTTGACGAAGTCGCCGTCCTTCTTGACCCAGCGCTGCACAACGCCGCTGGTGACGGACTCGCCAAAGGCCGGGATCACGATGTCAACCGCCATGAGTTCTCTTCCTGAGTGTGTCTGACAAGATTATCGGCGCGCGGGCTCCGCGACCTGTGGCTTGGCCGGTGCAGGGACCTTCTCGGCAGGGGCGTCGGCCTTCTTGGACGGGCCGATGGCCGCGGCGATGACCGCCTCCTGCTGGATGTAGTCGGCCTTTTTGCTGCCCACGGCCGGGGTCGCGCTGGTGTCGCGTCCGATGTAGGGCAGGTCGATGCCAAGCTCGGTCTTGAACTGGTCGGCGACGAACAGGTACGCGCCGGCGTTCCGCGGCTCTTCCTGCACGTAAACGACCTCGGCCTTCTTGGGGTACTTCGCGAGCGTCTCCTTCACCATCTGCGTGTGGAAGGGGTAGAGCTGCTCGAGGCGGAGGATCGCGACGTCGGTGCGGCCGGTCGCCTTGCGGCGTTCGGAGAGCTCGTGGAAAACCTTGCCCGAGCAGATAATCACGCGAGTGACTCGAGAGCGGTCCAGGCCGTTCTTCGCGTCGAACGCCGGGTCGTCAAGCACCTCCCTGAACGTTCCGGTGGTGAACTCGTCGATGTGGCTCGTCGGCGTGCGCAGGTACTTCTTGGGCGCGGCGACGATCAGGGGCTTCCTGAAGTTGCGCTTGACCTGCCGGCGGAGCATGTGGAAGTGCTGCGCGGCGGTGGTCGGGTTGCACACCTGCATGTTGTCGTCGCCGCAGAGCGAGAGGAACCGCTCGATGCGGGCCGAGGAATGCTCGGGGCCCGCGCCCTCGTAGCCGTGCGGGAGGAGCATGACCAGCCCCGACCAGCGGTTCCACTTGATCTCACTGCTGGCGATGAACTGGTCGATGATGACCTGAGCGCCGTTGTCAAAGTCGCCGAACTGGGCCTCCCACAGCACGAGCATGTTGGGGTCGGCGAGCGAGTAGCCGTAATCGAAGCCGAGCACGGAGAACTCGCTGAGCGGCGAGTCATAGACGCAGAACCGGGCCTGCTTGCCGTCCTTCCACTCGCCGGGGTTGGCGACCTCGCGCATGTTATTGAGCGGGACGTAGGGCTGGCTGGAGCTGAAGTCGCGGAACACGGCGTGCCGCTGCGAGAACGTGCCGCGCCGGCAGTCCTGGCCGCTGAGGCGGACGGGCGTGCCCTCCAGGAGCAGCGTGCCGAAGGCGAGCAGCTCGGCGTCGGCGTGGCTGACCATGCCGTTCTTGGGGAGCTCGGCGCGCTCGGTGAGGAGCTTCTTGAGCTTGGGGTTGAGGTTGAAGGTCTCGGGCACGCGGCCGAGCGCGTTGCAGACCTCGGTGAGCACCTGCATGCTGACGCCGGTCTTCGCGGGCGTGTGCGAGTAATCGCCGGTGATGCCCTTCCAGCGGTCGTTGCCGGGGTCGATCACGGGGACGGTGGGCTCGCGGCGGGCGGAGGCGAGGGCCTTCTCGAGCGTGGCCTTGAGCGCCTCGTTCTTCGCGTCAAAGTCCTGCTGGGTGAGCACGCCCTCTTTGATGAGCTTGGCCGCGTAGGTCTGGGCCGTGGGCGTCTTGGCCTTGATGAGCGAGGCGAGGATGGGCTGGGTGTAGGACTGCTCGTCGCTCTCGTTGTGGCCGTACTTGCGGTAGCACCACAGGTCGATGAAGACGTCCTTCTTGAACTGCTGGCGGTACGCGGCCGCGAGGCGAGCCACAAACGCGCACGCCTCGGGGTCCTCGCCGTTGACGTGGAACACGGGGCACTCGATGCCCTTGGTGATGTCGGTGGGGTATGGCGTAGAGCGGTCGTCCTCGGGGAGGGTGGTGAAGGCGATGAGGTTGTTGATGACGAGGTGGATACAACCGCCGACGGTGTAGCCCTCGATCTGGGACATGTTGAGGCATTCCCAGACGACGCCCTGGCCGATGACGGCGCCGTCGCCGTGGAGGAGCATGGGGACGACGCGGGTGCGCTGGGTGTCGTTGCGGAGGCGCTGCTTGGCGCGGGTGCGGCCGAGGACCACGGGGTTCACGGCCTCGAGGTGGCTGGGGTTGCTGGCCATCGCCATGCGGACGGACTTGCCGTTGGCGAGCTTGCGGGTGATGGAGTAGCCACGGTGGTACTTGACGTCGCCGCCGCCGTCGAGGTAGCCGTGGTCCCAGTTGTCCTCGAACTCGGTGAAGAGCTGCTCGTAGGTCTTGCCCATCACGGTGTTGAGGACGTTGACGCGCCCGCGGTGGGCCATGCCAAGGACGACTTCCTCGGCGTTCAGGTCGGTGAGGTGCTCGATGGCCATCTCGAGCGTGGGGATGGTCGAGGTGCCGCCCTCGAGGCTGAACCACTTCATGCCCTGACCGTACTTGATGCCCACGAAGGTCTCGAAGGCCTGCGACGCGGCGAGGTGGTTGAGGATCGCGAGCTTGTGCTCGCGGGAGAACTCGGTGCGGCCCTTGACGCGCTCGAAGCGCTCGCGGAACCAGGCGCGCTCCTCGGCGTTGTTGATGTGCATGAACTCCACGCCAATGGTGGAGCAGTAGGTCGCCTCGAGGTACTCGATGGTCTGGCGGAGGGTCGCTCCGGGGGCGAGGCCGCTGACGCCGGAGTTGGCGGGGCGGTCGAGGTCGGCGTCGGAGAGGCCGTGGTAGGCGAGGGAGAGCTCGGGCGGGCGGGTGCGCTCGCGGTCGAAGGGGTCGAGCTTCGCGGCCAGGTGGGCGCGGGTGCGGTAGGCGGTAACGAGGGAGTCGACGGAGCGCTGGAAGGTGGTGTCGCCAGAGGTGGCGGCTACGCCGCCTACGTCGGCTCGGAGAGCCGACCCACCCAGTGCCAGGTCGAAGCCCTGGAAGAAGGCGGCGAGGTCGGGGGAGACGGAGCCGGGATCGGCCTTGAAACGGGCGTACTCGGCATCGAGAAACTCGGCGTTCCAGCCGTTGACGGCGGGGGAGACAGCGCGGGGTTGGGCGGGGTTCTGGCCGTGCCTCATGGCGGTTCCTGTGACGGCGCGGAGGGGGCGAGCGGGTACGAACAGAGACCGTCCACCCAGCCCCAAAGCGGCGTTGGTGATGGTAGGCAGGGGAGGCTATCGGTCAGTCAGGGCAGGCGGCTGAGGCTCGGATTGAAAAGGGCGTCAGGCGGATGTGCGGAAGTTGAATCGGAAGAGCGGGTCGAACTTGAAGCCGTCGGCGGCGGACCATGAGAGGCAGGGTTTTGAAGCTTCAGAGACCCTGGCGACGGCTCTCGAGCAGGTCTCTGTCGCATTGTTGAAGCCGACATCTCCCTTGAGCCAGACGTTGACGGTCTGGGGACCCTGCCAAACCGGCGCGGGACCCGCGAAAGCAGGATGGCCGCGGAGATGGACGGGGACTGGAGCAGATAGAGGGACGTTTCTAGCGACGAGGCAGTCGGGGAAGAACGCGATTCGATCTGGGCGGAGCTCGGGAGAGTAGATTCGGACTTCCAACGAAGCCTTCGAGCCCTCAGTCAGTTCGAGCGCGGTCGGCAAGCTCCACAGGAACTCGTAGGTGCTCAGGGGCTGGCCGCGCTCACCCGCCGCGGTCTGCGGGTCGGCCAGATAGAGCATCGTGCGGATGGGATGAAGGAGCACCTTCCTCAGGATGGGCTTGCACCATTGACCAGTGCTGGAGATAAAAGTTGCCGATTCGGGGAGGAAGGTGGTGTGCTTCTCGAAAGCATCACGAAGGCCCTGCTTGAACCTGGACGCGGAAAAGTTAGGCGCGAAAGTGATGGGCTTGCCGTCCTTGTTCCGCCCGAGCACGTCTCCGGTCCAACGGTGCTCATGGAGGTGCGGCCACAAGTGGGCCCGATGGAGGAGATTTTTTGCGCGACGGTGTCGATCGTGACGCGTTGAACATTGTCGCCGCGCAGAACCTTCGCAAGCGTCTGCACGTCGAGTTCGAAGAACCGTGCGCATGCGCTCTCTGTGCGAAGGTTCTTGTACTCACGGAGCGCATGAACCTCCTGGATCAACGTCTGGTCTGCCTTCGGCATCGGGGGCCCCCTGCTGAATGAGCGGGGAGCGTAACAGCTTGTCAAAGATTTCGCATTGGCAACCAGAGAAACAGGAAGACTTGGATGCGCACAAAGTATCTGCAAATAAAGGCTTGCGTCACTCCGACCGTCCGTGCTATTCCGTTCATGAGTGGAACATGAGCACGCGTGTGCTTCGTGCTTCAGCAGTTGGGAGCTTCGGCTCCCGCCACGCGAGGAACAGACGCGTGGGCAGCTCCGGGAGGTAGCCATGGTTGGTAGTGCCCCGAATCGTGATGTGTTCAGCTCGAAGGTGACCAAGACGGGCCGGAAGCACCCGCTCATGGGCGCGGAGTACCGGTTCAATCTCCACACGGTGGGCCGCACCGAGGACCACGTCGGAAGCCAGACGATCTGCAAGCTGCTCCTCCAGCAGTTCGCGCAGGACCGGCGGATCCAGGTGCTGAGCCCGGTGATTCCGGTCCGCGGAGACACGATCGAAGTCCTCGTCGCCTCCGAGCGGCCGATCGATGAAATCGAGTTCGAGGTCGGGCGTTTCTGCTCGATGGCCTCCGAACTCACCACGATGGACACGACGAGCGACTTCCACTACTTCATGAACAACGCGATCACTATGTGCAAAACCGACCGAAAGTCCACCGTGCTCGGCTGGATCGAGATGGCGCAGCGCTCGATGGTCGCATTCCTGGACGTGCAGCTGCAGGCTCAGATTTTCCCGCTCGGGTTCGCTTCACTGGAGGCACAGCGGGCGCGTGGGCTGGCGGAGAAGAAGGCGAACCTGCTGGCCTACCTGACGAAGTAGGCCGATGGCCTACGGAACGAGGGCGTCGTGCGCAGGCACGACGCCTTGTTTTTTTGAACCCGGCTTCCCACGTGGCCCAGTGAGTCGGCAACCGCTGCCGTGGTCTTTCTCCGGGCGAGCACGCGTAATCGAACGAGGTAGGATGCGGTGATGAGTGATGCGCCGGGAGGTCGTGTGCTGGAGGGAGTGACGCCGCGGGGGTGGGTGTGGGGGATTGGCGCGGGGTTGATGGTGCTGGCGGTGGTGGCGTTCTGGCCGGCGTTCTTTGGGGAGTGGCTGTCGTGGGACGATGCTCAGAATTTTGTGATGAATGAGCGGTGGCGCGGGCTGGGGGTCGAGAACCTGAAGTGGATGTGGACGACGTACTGGTTGGGGCACTATCAGCCGGTGACGTGGATGACGTTCGGTGCGCAGTGGTATGTGTCGGGGTCAAACCCGATGGGGTACCACGCGTTCAACATCGTGGTGCATGGAGTGAACGGCGTGCTGCTGTTCCTGGCGGCGCGGCGGCTGCTGGCGGTGGGCTTCCCGGGCGAGCAATGGACTGAGGGCGGGGGCGGGTACTCGAAGGTGGTGACGGTGGCGGCGGTGCTGGGGGCGGTGCTGTTCCTGGTGCACCCGCTGCGGGTGGAGCCGGTGGCGTGGATCACGGAGCGGCGGGATGTGCTGAGCACGGCGTTCCTGCTGGGGGCGCTGCTGGCGTACCTGCGGGCGGTGGAGGCTCAGGGCGCTGGGGTGCGGGATGGGCGGTGGTACTGGGCGGCGGTGGTGCTGGCGCTCTTGAGCTGCGCGAGCAAGGCGTGGGGGATGAGCTTCTTTGTGGTGCTGATGGCGGTGGACATGATGCCCCTGCGGCGGGTGACCACGCTCGCCGGGTGGTTCACGCGGGATGGGCTGCGGGTGCTGGTGCAGAAGGCGCCGTTCGCGGTGATCGGGCTGGCGACGGCGGTGCTGGCGTCGCGGGCCCAGGCGGTCGCGCACGCGGCGAAGCCGCTGGAGGAGTACGGCGTCGTGAGCCGCGTGGTGCAGGCGTGCTACGGGCTGTGGTTCTATGTGAAGCAGACGGTGGCGCCGAGCACGCACTCGCCGCTGTACGAGATCCCGCTGGAGCTGGACCCGCTGGCGCTGCGGTTTGTGCTGTCGTACGTGTTCGTGGTGGTGCTGGCGGGCGCGGCGGTGTGGTGCTGGAAGCGGGCGCGGGGCGTAACCGTGGCGATTGCGCTGTACGTGCTGCTGATCAGCCCGGTGCTGGGCGTCCTGCAGAGCGGGGACCAGTTCGTCGCGGACCGGTACAGCTACCTGGCGACGATTCCATTCGCGGTGCTGCTGGGGGCAGGCGTGGTGGTGCTGCTGCGGCGCCAGGAGGCGAAGGGGGCCGAGGAGCTGCGGAAGGCGGGGCTGCTGGTGGGCGCGGTCGCGGCAGTGGCGACGGGGGCGATGGTGTTCGCGAGCCGGGCGCAGAGCCGCGTGTGGAGGGATAGCTTGACGCTGTGGACGTACGCGGCGCAGGTGACGCCCACGGCGTTTGTGCTGTGCAACTGGGCTGAGCACTTCAAGCACGAGGATCCGGTGCTGGCGCGGTCGGTGGTGAAACGTGCGACGGAGAACTTCCCGACGAGCGGGCGGGCGTGGTGGGAGTACGCGGCGCTGTCGCGGGCGGCTGGCGATCTGCACGAGGCGGCGCGGGCGTATGGGGAGGGGGCCAAGTGGCTGAACCCCGCGTGGGCGGCGTGGATGGAGCTGGGTCTGGTGCTGCGGGAGCAGGGGCGGCTGGAGGAGGCGCAGCGGGCGCTGGAGGCCGCGGTGGCGGACAATGAGGGCGCCGGTATGCGGTCGCGGGGGGCGCCGCACCTGAACCTGGCGCGGGTGCTGCTGGAGCGCGGAGATCGGGCGGGGGCGGTGGCGCAGCTGAAGAAGGCGGCGGGGCACCGGGATGTGCGGGGGGAGGCGGAGCGGATGCTGGTGGAGGTTGGGGAGTGAGGGGAAGTCGGAAGTGGGAAGTCGGAGGTCGGGAGGAAGGCACATAGCGATGAAGACGTCGCTATGGCACGCGAGAAGGCGCTGGGGCACGCATGGCACGTGGAGCGGGTATGGGTGAGCGTCGATGGTTGCTGGGCGTGTGCGCGGCGCTGGTGGCGCTGGTGATGGTCGCGTTCTGGCCGGCGGTGTCGGCGTTCTATGTGTCGTGGGATGACCGGCAAAACTTCGTGACCAACCCGATGTGGTGGGGGTTGAGCGGGGAGAACGTGCGGTGGATGCTCACCACGTTCCACATGGGGCACTGGCACCCGTTGACGTGGCTGAGCTTCGGGCTGCAGTACGAGCTGATCGGCGGCGACCCGGGGGCGTCGCACGCGGTGAACATCGGGCTGCACGCGCTGAACAGCGTGCTGTTCTTTCTCGTGGTGCGGCGGGTGCTGGGGATGGTGACGGAAGAGGGGGCGGGTGGCGGGCTGTCGAGGCTGGGTGTGGTTGCGGCGGGGCTGGGGGCGGCGTACTTCGCGGTGCACCCGCTGCGGGTGGAGTCGGTGGCGTGGGCGACGGAGCGGCGCGACCTGCTGAGCACGGCCCTGCTGCTGGGGTCGCTGCTGGCGTACCTGCGGGCGGTGGGTGAGGGTGAGGGTGGGAGTTCGGGTGTGCGGGATCGGCGGTGGTACTGGGCGGCGGTGGTGCTGCTGGCCCTGAGCTGCGCCAGTAAGGCGTGGGGGATGAGCTTCTTCGTGGTGCTGATGCTGCTGGACGTGTACCCCTTGCGGCGGGTGGAGGGGGTGCGCGGGTGGTTCACGCGTGCCGGGCTGCGCGTTGCGGTCGAGAAGCTGCCGTTCGCGGCGATCGGGGTGGCGACGGCGGTGGTCGCGTCAAAGGCGCAAAGCGCGGGGATGGCGACTAAGACGCTGGCGGAGTGGGGCCTTGTCGAGCGGGCGGTGCAGGCGTGCTATGGGCTGATGTTCTACCTGCGGCAGTCGGTGGCGCCGTCAGGGCACTCGCCGCTGTACGAGCTGCCGGTGAGCGTGGACCCGCTGGAGGGGCGGTACGTCGCGGGGTACGTGGTGGTGCTGGCGCTGGTGGTTGTTGGCCTGATGATGTGGCGGCGGGCCCGGGGGGTGACGGTCGGGCTGCTTATCTACCTGGTGCTGGTGAGCCCGGTGCTGGGGGTGCTGCAGAGCGGGTACCAGTTCGTGGCGGACCGGTACAGCTACCTGGCGACGATGCCGCTGGCGGTAGGGCTGGCGTGGGCGGCGGTGTGGGTCGTGCGGCGTGCGGAAGCGCGGCGCGGGGCTGAGGGGGGGTGCTTGCGTTGAAGCTGGGGTGCGCGGCGGGCGCGGTGCTGGTTGCGTCGCTGGTGGTGCTGTCACGGGCGCAGACGCGGGTTTGGCACGACAGCCGGACGCTGTGGGAGCATGCGGCGGAGGTGACACCGACGCCCATGGTGCTGTGGTTTCTGGGGCTCGAGTTGAAGGCCGAGGACCCGCAGCACGCGGCGGAACTGTTCCGGCGGGCGGCGGAGTTGAACCCTGATTACGGGAACGCGTGGTACGAGTACGGGAAGCTGGCGCACGCGGCGGGGGCGCTCTCGGAGGCGGAGGGGGCGTACACGCGGGCGGTGGAGTGCATGGAGCAGCCGTACGTGGCGCGGGTGGACCTTGGGGTGCTGTACTTCATGACGGGGCGGCGTGAGGAGGGGGTGCGCGAGCTGCGCACGGCGGTGGATGAGGTGGAGCGCGGGGGCGCGGCGGACCGGCAGGGGCGGCCGCACATGGCGCTGGGGATGGTGCTGCTGGAGATGGGACGGCGGGCGGAGGGGGTCGAGTGGATCCGGAAGGCCGCGGGGTTTGGAGATATGAAGGAGGCGGCGGAGCGGAAGCTGAGGGAGCTGGGGGAGTGAGGGTTGGGATGTCGGATGTCGAATGTGGGATGTGGGATGTTGGAGCGAAGGCGCATAGCGACGAAGACGTCGCCATGGCACGCAGGAGTTGCCATGGCACGCGGGAGTCGCCATGGTACCGGGGAGTAGGATGCGGGCATGAGTGAGCAGGGTGTGCTTGTGGGCGCGGCGTCGGGGCGGTGGGTGCTGGGGGTGTGCGCTGGCCTGGTGGCACTGGTCGTCGCGGCGTTCTGGCCGGCGTTCAACGCGCTGTATGTGTCGTGGGACGACATGCAGAACTTCGTTGACAACCAGATGTGGTGGGGCCTGAGCGGCGAGAACGTGCGGTGGATGCTGACGAATCGGCTGCTGGGGCACTACACGCCCCTGACGTGGCTGAGCTTCGGGTTGCAGTACGAGCTGTGGGGCGGGGCGCCGGGGGTGTCGCACGCGGTGAATATCGCCATGCACGCGGTGAACGCGGTGCTGTTCTTTTTCGTGTCGCGGCGGGTGCTGGGGATGCTGGGGGGGATCGGTGGTGAGGTGCGCGTGGGGGCGGGCGAGAGCGCGGGGGCGGCTCGCGAGTACTCGAAGCTGGTCACGCTGGCGGCGTGGCTGAGCGCGGCGTTCTTCGCGGTGCACCCGCTGCGGGTGGAGTCGGTGGCGTGGGTGACGGAGCGGCGGGACGTGCTGAGCACGACCTTCCTGCTGGCGGGGCTGCTGGCGTACTTCCGCGCGGTTGCGGTTGGGAGTGCGCGGGTGCGGGACTGGAAGTGGTACTGGGGGGCCGTGGTGCTGGTCTTTCTGAGCTGCGCGAGCAAGGCGTGGGGGATGAGCTTCTTCGTGGTGCTGATTGCGCTGGACATGTACCCGCTGCGGCGGGTGGCGGGGGTGCGCGGGTGGTTCACGCGGGATGGGCTGCGCGTGGTCGCGGAGAAGGTCCCGTTCATGGTGATCGGGGTGGTGACGGCGGTGGTGGCGTCGCGGGCGGTGCGGGAGGTGCTGGCCGCGAAGACGCTGGAGGATTGGAGTGTTGGCGACCGGTTCGTGCAGGCGTGCTACGGACTGATGTTCTATGTGAAGCAGACCGTGGCGCCGGCGGTGCACTCGCCGCTCTATGAGCTTCCGGCGGAGCTGAACCCGTGGGAGGGGCGGTTTCTCGCGGCGTACGTGGTGGTGGCGGCGATGGTGGCGGCGGCGGTGTGGGGGTGGGTCAGCGGGCGAGCGCGGGGCGTGGCGGTGGCGCTGTTCATCTACCTGGTGCAGGTGAGCCCGGTGCTCGGTGTGCTGCAGAGCGGGGACCAGATGGTGGCGGACCGGTACAGCTACCTGGCGACGATGCCGTTCGCGCTGATGCTGGGGTACGGCGCGGTGCAGCTGGTGCGGCGTGCGGAGCTGCGCGGCGGCGGGGAGGCGGGGCTGAAGGCGGCGCGGCTGGCGGGGTTCGTAGGGGCGTGCGTGACGGCGGGGCTGGTAGCGGCGAGCTATGCGCAGACGACGGTGTGGAAGGACTCGAAGTCGCTGTGGAGCTATGCCGCGCAGGTGACGCCGACGTACCGGGTGCTGGGGTATTACGCGGTGACGGTGCAGTCGAGCGACCCGGACCTGGCGATCGAGCTGTACAAGGGGGCGGTGGAGGCGAACCCGAAGGATGGGCGGTCGTGGTATGCGATGGCCAACCTGCTGCGCGACCGCGGGGATGTGAGGGAGGCGGAGAAGGCGTACCTCGCGGCGGCGGAGACGATGGCGCAGCCGTATGTGGCGCGGCAGAACCTGGCGATCATGTACTTCGGGCAGGGGCGGCGCGAGGAGGGAATGCGGCAGATCGAGATGGCGGTGGCGAGCGTGGAAGACCCAAGGGTGCCGATCAAGGACGGCGGGCCGTACATGGTGTACGCGCTGGCGCTGATTGATGCGGGACGCAAGGAGGAGGCGGCGGCGGTGCTGCGGAAGGCGCTCGCGTATGAGGAGGTGAGGGGGGCGGCGGGGGCGAAGCTGCGGGAGCTGGGAGAAGACTAACCACAGAGGCACAGAGGCGCAGAGGGTGCACAGAGGAGAACTTGGGATTGAGAATCAAGCGCTTGATCCGTTGACTGACAAGATCATCGGGGGAGCGATTGCTGCGCATCGGGCGCTCGGGCCGGGGCTGCTGGAGTCGGCGTATGAGCAGTGCCTTGGTCTTGAGTTGACGGCACTGTGGGCTGAGCTTTCGTCGGCAGGTTGAGCTGCTTGCTCCGATTCACGAAGCGCAGCTGCTGACATACCTCCGGCTCTCGAAGATGAGGACAGGACTTCTTCTCAACTTCCACGGCGCGACACTGAAGGAAGGGATCAAACGCATCGCCCTCGAACGGTCCAAAGGTCTTCTCTGTGCACCCTCTGCGCCTCTGTGCCTCTGTGGTGAACGTCTTTCACCCGAAGCGGCCGGTGACGTAGTCCTCGGTCTCGGGGAGGTGCGGGGTCTGGAAGACCTCGCGGGTGGGGCCGTATTCGACGAGGCGGCCGAGGTACATGAAGGCGGTGTAGGTGGAGACGCGGGCGGCCTGCTGCATGTTGTGGGTGACGATCAGCACGGTGTAGCGCGATGAGATCTCAAGGATGAGCTCCTCGATCTTGAGGGTGGCGACAGGGTCGAGTGCGGAGCAGGGCTCGTCCAGGAGCAGCACCTCGGGGTCGGCGACGATGGCGCGGGCGATGCAGAGGCGCTGCTGCTGGCCGCCGGACATGCCCAGGGCGGAGTCCTTGAGGCGGTCTTTGACCTCGTCCCAGAGGGCCGCGGCGCGGAGGGAGCGCTCGCAGGATTCTTCGAGCACGGACTTGCGGCGCTCGCCGTCGATGCGGAGGGGGTAGACCACGTTCTCGAAGATGGACATCGGGAACGGGTTGGGCTTCTGGAAGACCATGCCCAGGCGCTTGCGGAGGTCGATGACGTCGACGTGGTGGGCGTAAAGGTCGTCCTGGTTGAGGAGGATGGAGCCCTGGTAGCGGACGCCGTCGACGAGGTCGTTCAGGCGGTTGACTGAGCGGAGGAGGGTCGACTTGCCGCAGCCGGAGGGGCCGATGAGGGCCGTGACCTTGCCGGAGGGGATGCGCATGTCGACGTCGAAGAGGGCTTGCTTGGGGCCGTACCAGAGGTTGAACTTGTTCATCTCCAGGACGGTGGACTCGGCCTCAAGGGCCGGGGAGATGAACGGGGTGCTGGGCTGGCCGGCGCGGATGGCGTTGATCACGCGGTATTCGCGCTGAGGGCGGTGGTCGCCGCCGGGGCGGCTGACTTGGACGGGCTTGGTCTCGATGGTGGGCATAGGTGGGATCACACGCTGGCGTTGATGACCTTCGCCCGCAGGCGGGAACGGATGATGATTGCCGTGAGATTCAGCGCGAGCACGATCAGAATCAGCAGGAGCGTGGTGGTCCAGAGCAGCGGGGTGGAGGCCTTGGAGTCGGGGCTTTGGAAACCCAGGTCGAAGATGTGGAAGCCCAGGTGCATGAAGCTGCGCTCGGCGTGGATGAAGGGGAACTCCGAGTCGATAGGGAGCTCGGGGGCGGACTTGACGGCGCCGACCAGCATGAGCGGGGCGACCTCGCCGGCGCCCCGGGCCATGGCGAGGATGGCGCCGGTCATAATGCCCGGGAGGGCCTGGGGGAGAACGATGCGGCGGACCGTCTGCCACTTGGAGGCGCCGGCGCCGTACGAGCCCTCGCGGACCGAGCGCGGCACCGCGGCGATGGCCTCTTCCGTGGCGACGATGACGACGGGAAGAGTGAGCAGGGCGAGGGTGAGCGAGGCCCAGAGGATGCCGCGGGCGTTGAAGGTGGAGGTGGGGAGTTTTTCGCGGAAGAAGCCGCCGAAGTAGGGCGTGGTCCAGATGGCCCAGATGGCAAGGATGAGGGCCGCGAGCCAGCCCAGGCCGATGAGGGCCTGCACGCGGGTGCGGGTCCTGGGATTGGGGATGCCCTTGGCGTACACGGCGAGGGCGAGGGCGAGAGAGACGAGGACGGCGCAGGCGATGATCCCCCACCACCACGGCGTTGCGGGCGTGGGTGAGGAGGGGCCGGTGTCGATATACGCGCCGAGCGAGTACGCGAAGAAGCCAAGGCCGAAGATGCCGTAGACCACGGAGGGAACACCGGCGAGGTTGTTCACCGCGATGCGGATGAGCGAGACGAGCGGGCCCTGGCGGGCGTACTCGCGGAGGTAGAGCGCGGCCACCACGCCCAGGGGGACCACGGCGACCGCGAGCAGGATGGTGAGCGTGACGGTGCCGACGATGACGGGGAAGACGCCGCCCTCGGTGTTCTGGGCGCGGGGCTTCGCGGAGAGGAACTCCCACCAGCGTGAGAAGTAGACGCCGAGCTTGTCGGAAGTGGAGAGGGCGTTAGGCTGGACGGCGCGGACGATCTGCGAGACCTGGAGCGGGTCGTCGGGGGCGGACTGGCGCGTCGGCGCGATGTGGCCGGTAGTAGGCTCGGTGATGAGGAGGCGGGTGCGGTTGTTCTGCGTGCGCCGGGTGCTGATGTCGGACTGAGTGGCCTGGTACTGCTTCTGGAGGCTGGTGATGCGTGTGGCCGCGTCGTGCTTGATGGCGGCGAGACGCTCGGGGGTCATGGTGTTGGCGCGAGTGGGATTCTCGAGCAGGGCGAACAGGGCCGCAGCGATGGCGAGGGTGAAGAGGGCAGCGCGGGCTCCAGCGCGGAGGGACCGCTGGGTCAGGGACTGGTTGGGCGTAGAGCGGATGCGGCGGGAGGCGAATGCGGCGGCGACGGCGCCGGCGGCGAGGAGGCCGGTGGTGAGCCAGGAGAGCAGGGGCGGGCGCTGGGTGGTGTGCTCGCGGGCCTGGAGCTCGGCCTCCTTCACCTCGAGGCGGAGGTTGTTGATGTCGCGGCTGATGGCGCCGAGCTCGTGCTCGGTGCGGTGTTCGGCGTTGTGTTCAGCGGCAATGATGGCGGGCTGGAGCTCTCGCAACTTTGCGATGGTCGCATGCGGGCCTTCGGCGAGGGTGGTGCGGCTCGTTCCGTCAAGCTCGATGATGGCCTGCGGCTCGCCGAGCCAGATCCCCCAGTCGGTGCGCTCCAAGAGCAGTACGTCGGTCGGGGTGTCGGTGGTGGTGATGTCGGCCGCGTTGATCCAGCGGAAGGGCTGCTGGCCGATGTCGCGGTTACCCACGCGGTAGAGCGTGCGTTTCGCGGCCTCGTCATGGTCGGTGGGGATGCCGAGGACAACCTCGCCGCTGCTGAGCGCGAGCCGGTGCACGGGGCGGGGCCAGAAGGTCTGCGAGCCCTGGACGATGATGAGGGCGAGGATGCCCAGGATCATGACCACGGCGATAACGAGGGCGGATCCCATGACCCAGATGGCGGGCTCGCCGTGGGCGGCGGGAAGGGCGGGGCGGCGCTGGTGGTGCGCGCGGGGGCGCTCGCTGGCATTCGGGGGCGGGGATGGGGCGGTGGCGACGGACATTGCGTGTCAGAGCGCAGCGTTGCGCTTGCGGAATCGCTGGCGGACGATCTCGGCGGTGGTGTTGATGGCGAACGTGAGGACGAAGAGGACAAGGCCACAGAGGAAGAGGACGCGGTAGTGGGTGTCGCCGCGGGCGGCCTCGGGAAGCTCCACGGCGATGTTGGCGGCGAGAGTGCGGAGGCCGGAGAAGAGGTTGGCGGAGATCTCGGGGGTATTGCCGGTAGCCATGAGGACGATCATGGTCTCGCCCACGGCGCGCCCCAGGCCGATCATGATGGCGGAGAAGATGCCGCTGGCGGCGGTGGGCAGGACGACGCGCACGGCCGTCTGCCAGGGCGTGGCGCCGACGCCGAGCGAGGCCGAGCGCAGGTGGTTGGGCACGGCGCGGAGGGCGTCCTCGGAGATGGTGTAGATGATGGGGATGACGGCGAAGCCCATGATGACGCCGACGACGAGCGAGTTGCGCTGGCTGTAGGGGCCGAAGATGGAGTCGCGGGGGTCGAGCTTGAGCGTGGTGAGGAACGCGGCGATGACGATGGAGACCGCGACGCCGATGACGAGCGTGAGCGCGTAGCGGATCAGCTCGGCCATGGCGAGGGCGGGGCCGGTGGCGCCGAGGATCTTCTCGAAGCGCTCGCGCGGCACGAGGCGGCCCTGGGCGAGGAAGACGGTCACCATCACCGGCAGCAGCAGGGCGAGCAGCCAGCCGGGGAAGGGGCCGCCGATGGAGCCATCGAGCCAGCGGCGGACGCTCGGCTCGCCCGCGGGGTTTGCACCTGCGACGATGGGCTCGTCCTTCACCTTCACGACCTCGCCGTTGCGGAATGCAAGTCCATCCTGGCGGAGCTTGCGGTCGTCGCTTGGGCTCATGGTGGCGCGGGTGCCGACCCACTTCGGCCACTGGTCGCGCCGGTGCGGTTCGAACGAGCCCTGGGCGAGAAGCACGTCGGTGCGCGTGGGGGCGAAGAGCAGGGACTCGAGCGGGCGGGCGAGGGAGAGGCTGAGGCCGACGGAGGCGAGCAGGGCAACGGCGATCAGTGCCATGCGGGCACGCCGGTTGATGCGGTGGGCCCGCTCGCGGGGGACGAGCTGCCAGAGGTGGGCGAAGAGGCCCAGGAACACGGGCGTAAGGACGATTCCCAGCAGCACGTGCGGCAGCCAGCGGGCCATGAAGGGCGCGACCACCATCGCGGCGATGAAGCCGAGCACGACCGAGGGAAGCGAGGCCATGAGCTCGACCGTGGGCTTCACGGCCTTGCGGAGCTCCTTGTGCATGAACTCGCTGGTGTAGATGGCCGCGAGGACGGCGAGGGGGATTGCGATGAGCATCGCGACCACGGTCGCCTTGAGGGTGCCGAAGATGAGGGGCGTGAGGCTCATCTTGACCTGGGCGCCCTCGCCGCCGGATGAGGATTGATAGATGTACTGCGGCTCGAGCTCCCCCTCGTAAAGCACGGGGCCGAAGAGGGACTTGAGGCTGGCGTCCGCGTGGCCGGGGGTGACGAGCCAGAGCTGGCGGGCCGCGGCGGAGGCGGTGAGCAGGGCGTCGCCCTTGGGGCTGAAGGTGAGCGCGGTTCGTTCCGCCGAGTTGAACGTGGCCACGGTCTTGTGGCTCGTCATGTGGCGGATCGCGCCCTGTCCCTTCTCGTTCACGAAGGCGACAACGCGGTCATGGTTGCTGGCGGCGATGCTGGCGATGGGCGAGTCGGAAGACGTGGAGGCCTCGTCGGACTGCACCAGGCGCACGGCGTCGAAGGCGGCGCTGGTGGGGTCGCGGGCGGGGTGGTACGCGCGGATGTGGCCGCGGTCGTCGCCGACGATGAGGGTCTGGCCGCCGAGGAGCATGGTGGCGGCGGTGATCTGGGTCGCTTGCGCGGCGCTGCCGGCGTTCGGCAGGACCGTTGTGGCCTCGGCTAGCACCACGGTGTCGCCCTGCGGCGCATAGCGCTCCAGCGTGCCGTCCTTCCACAGGGCGAGGATGTGGTTGCCGTCGGCGGTGACGAAGAGGAACGCCGGCGGGCCGCGGGCGGGGGTTGCGAGGGCGAAGTCGGTAGAGGAGACCGTCTCGGTGGGCTCATCGCCGCCCAGGGGCGTGACGGTGGTCACCGTGCCGAAACTGGCGGTGCCGTCCTGCCGCACGGCCACCATGTAGCGGTCGCCGGTGCCGCTGTCGCGGAGGTCGAGGGCAACGATGGGCGGCCTGCCTGCGGCGTCGCCGTCGGCAAGCTCGGCCCGCTTGATGGTGGAGGAGAGGGTGGTGGCGCGCCACTGGCTCTCGCGGGTGCGCTCCACAAGTTTGTTGTCCGCGACGAGCGAGGCCCCCACTGCCAGGGCCTTCATGGGCTCGGTGAGCTCGTCGCCGCCGATGAGCTCGGTCTCGAGTTTGATGGAGCCAAGGTGCAGGGCGCCGTCGGCGGCGGCGAGGGCGGCGGGGCCGTGGGGAGTGAGGATGGCGGCGGTGATGGGCTGACCGCCGGTGAGGGCGATGTGGTGGAAAGGTTGAGCGTTGCCGGCGGGGTCGAGAGCGGTAGCGGTGATTGCGCCCTGCGCGTCAAGGGTGGCGACGGCCTGGTTGTACTCGCCGAGGATGGTGGCGACGGGGCGTTGCCGTCGAGGTGCCTGGAGGGTGTCGAGGTTCGCGGGGGCGAGCTGGACAACCGGGCGCGGCGTGGCGTGCCCGCCCTGGAACAGGGGCATGACCTCCCAGAAGAGGAAGACGCAGATGCCCAGCACGGCCGCGAGAACGGCGATGCCTCCGACGGTGATGCCGGCGTAGGACACGCGGTCCCAGAAGTAGACGGCGGCGGAGGTTGAGCGTTTGCGGGTGGGCAAGCGGGGGTTGGGAGCGCGGCCGTTGGGCTGGGTGTGGTTGGGTGGAGGTTGTGGGGTCGGGGGAGTTTCGCGTGACGGGGGCGGAAAGGGGGGCGGGGAGTGTCAAGAAAGCGCTAAGAAGGGCGCGGGGCGAGCCGGGAATGGCCGGGGCAGGCCTTGGAAACGGCTCGGCGCCCGGGGCATCCAGCGACGTTCGGGACGAGCCCGGAACGACAGTGACGGGTCTTTGGCGATGCGAACGTCGCTGGTGGCACAGAGCGGCTGGCTCACTTCCGTTCGGGGCTCGTAGCGAACGTCATTCGTGTGTTCGGCATCCGCCGCGATCAGAAGTCGCTTCATAGCGACGAAGACGTCGCCATGCACGCGGGAGCACGACCGTCAGAGCACGGTCGTGGCACGGGTTACTTGGGGCGGGTGCGGCCGAAGCGGAGGCCGGTGAGGGGGGCCTGGACGGGCTTGCCGGTGCGGGGGGTGAACTCGGCGGCGAGCTCGGCGGACTGGGCGTCGATCTCGTCGGTGGCGACGTCCTTGACGTTGAGGGTGAAGAAGTAGCCGGGGCCGACGCGGGAGCGGCGCATGGCGGCCTGGGCGGCGGGCTCGTCGATGTGCCAGGTGGCGAGGTCCTTCTTGTCGCGCCCGATGAGGCGGAAGGTGAAGGTGCCGGGGACGGAGAGCGGGACGGGGTGCTGGTCGGCGGAGACGTAGACGGTGATCTCGACGGTGTCGACGTAGCCGTTGGCGTCGGTGTCCAATGGGGGCGTGGCCCAGACGCCCACGCGCGAGGGCTGGATGTTGGCGGGCTGGGAGGGCATGCGGTTCTTGCTGCCGCTGTCGCAGGCGGGGAGGGCGGTCAGCAGCGCGAGGGCGCCTGCGAGAAACGGAAAGCGGAAAGCGGAGGGCGGATAGCGGAGTTGCATGCAGGAGCTTACGGCTGGGGGCGGTTCTCGTGGGAGTTGGGGCTGTTGGCGCGGTCGTTGGTGCGCGGGTGGGACTTGCCGGTGGGGATGAGGACGGAGGGGTCGCGGCGCGGCGGGTTGGTGTCCTCGCCAAGGGCGCCGGGGGAGGTGGCGGGCGCGGAGGCGGAGGTCGGCTCGCCAGTGTTGTACATCTCCTCCTCGAGCATCTCGGCTTCCTTGGCCCGCTTCTGCTTGACTTCCAGGCGGATGCGCTCGAGGTAGTCCTGGATCTTGCTGGGGTCCTCCAGGCGGTCGATCGACTGCTCGGTGACGTCGTGCACGAGGGCCTCGGCCATGCCGGCCTCGCCGGGAATAACGCGGGGGGTGAGGATCACCATCAGCTCGGTCTTGACGTTGCTGTCCTTCCTGGTGCGGAAGGGGATGCCGATGATGGGGATGTCGCCCAGGCCGGGCACGTTGGTGCGGCGCTGGTCCTCGGCGGTCTGGATGAGGCCGCCGATCACGACCGACTGACCGTCCTTGACGTTGACGATGGTGTCCACCGCGGACTTGCGGATGATGGGGGTCGAGACGTCGCTACTGATCTGCGTGACCTTTCCGGAGACCTGCGAGATCTCGGGCTGGATGGCCATGCGGACAAAGCCGTCGGAGTTGATGGTGGGCACGACGTTGAGGATGATGCCCACGTCCTGCCGCTCGACGTTGGCGAAGGAGCTGCCGGTGCTGGAGCGGTCAACACCGTTGACGACGGCGATGTTCTCGCCCACCTGGATCTTGGCGGTCTGGTTGTTGCTGACCATGACCTGAGGGTTACTCAGGACCTCGAGCTTGCCCTGCTCCTCAAGGGAGCGGATGAGGATGCCGAAGTCGGCGGAGGAAACGGAGAGGTTGGGCACGCCCAGGGCGGTGGCGACGCTGGCGCCGGCGGGGGTGGAGCCGATGCGGTAGCCCTCGCCGCCAAAGGGGCCCACCTGCACGTCCATGCCCCAAGTGTCGGTATTGTCGAGGGTGATCTCGGCGAGCAGGACCTGGATCATGACCTGCGGGGGCGAAGCGTCGAGCTCGTCGATGATCGAGAGCACGGTGTTCATGTAGCGCGGGCTGGTCGAGATGACGAGCTTGTTGGACTTCTCGTCGCCGACGACGGTGACCTCTTCCTCCAGGCGGCGGACCAGCGAGCCGCTGAGCTGCGGGCCCAGGGTGGCCCGCTGGGCGTTGCTCTCGTCGCTGAAGTAGCTCTTGAGGGTGGTCTCGATCTCCTTGGCCTTGGCGTTTCGGAGCGAGTACACGCGGCGCTCGCGCTCGTTGGCCTCGATGCTGTCGAGCTCGGTGACGAGCTTCTTGACCAGCTCGATGTAGTCGGCGGTGCCGGAGACGATGAGGGTGTTGGTGCGGGCGTCCACCGCGATAGAGAGCTGCTGCCGCTCGTCCTCGGTGACGGTCACGGCGGTGTCGCCGATGCCGATGGGGCCGCTTGGCCCGCTGGGCACGCCGCCGACGGGGGGCTGGGCGTTGGGGTCGATGGGGGCGTTGGGGTCGGTGGGCGTGGTCGGCTGCTGGCCCAGCGGCACGAGGACGAGGGAGTTGCCCTGCTGGCGGAGGTTGAAGGTGTCGCGGAGCACCTCGGCCATCTGGCGGGCGTCGGCGTTGAGCAGCTTGAAGTACTCGATCTTGCGGGCGCCCGCGGAGGAGGCCTCGATGTCCTCGATCATCTCGGTGAGGAGGGCGACGATGGGCTCGGGAGCGGTGATCCAGATGGAGTTGGTGCGCTGGTCGGCGTTGAGGGTGACCTGGTCCTTGATGGCGCCATCGATGTCGGCCTCGGTGGGCTTGTAGCCGGGGCGAGAGAGCGTGTCGACGAGCCTGTCGCGGAGGAACTGGACCTTCATCGCCTGGCGGCCCTGCGTGCCGGACAGCGGGCGGCCGGCCAGGACGCTCTGCAGCAGCCGCACGACCTCGGGGGCGCTGGCGCTCTTGAGCTCGATCCACTTGATCTGCTGGCGGGCGAGCACCTCGGCGGTATCGAGCTTGTTGACGAGGGCGCGGAGCTCGATCAGGTCCTGCTCGGTGCCCGAGAGCACCACGGCGTTGAGGCGCTCGTTGGGCGTGGCGGAGACGGCGCCCTGGCCGCGCTTGGCGACCTCCTTGTCGATGTACAGCGAGTTGAGGCTGGGGATGATCTCGGCGGCGCGGGAGCGGGTGAGCTGGATGATGTCCATGCGCTCGCCCTTGGCGATGCGGTCGGCGCCCTCGGCGAGGGCGTTCACCAGCTCCTTGACGACCTGCAGGTTCTCGTTGCTGCACGCGACGATGAGCAGGTTGCTGATGGGCTCGGGCTCGATGGAGAAGGCGTCGAGGGGGCTGGTGACGCTGCCGACGCGGGCCGCGGCCTGGATGCGGTCGCGCATGAGGCGGTCGATGCGCGGAGCGAGCTGGCGGACGTCGCCAGCGGTCACGGGCACCACGTGCAGGCCAACGGAGAAGTTGGTCTGCTCGGTGTCAAGGGTCTTGAGCAGGCCCTCGAGGATGGCGAAGGTTTTGTTGCTGCTGCTGGCGATCAGCGAGTTGGTGCGGGCGTCGGCGGAGACGATGAGGCGGTCCTCCGGCCGCTGGTCGGGGGAGGATTCGCGCTGGCGGAAGATGTCGCGGACGACGCCCAGGACGCGCTCGGTGGCCGCGTGCTTGAGGGGGTAGACGCGGACGGTGTTGGCGGCGGACGCGGCCTCGACGTCGAGCATGCCGACGAGCTGCCGGACGATCTGGTTGTTGGCGGGGCTGCCGACCACGATGAGGATGTTGAGCGTCTCGTCGGCGGTGATGGAGAGGCCGTTGAGGGGGGCGAAGAGGTCGGCCTGCACCCAGTCGGCGGCCGCGACCTGCGGAGCGAGCGCGGGCTGGCCGTTGGGCTGGGCATTGGGCTGAGCAGGGGCGTGTGCCGCGGCCTGCTTCTCCGCGAGCATGCGGAGGCGGCCCCACTGCTTCTGCATGCCGACCGCCTCGGGCGTGGCGGCGAGGCCGCGGACGAGGATGTTGTTGAGGTTGCGGGCCATGGTGGCCGCGTCGGCGTGCTGGAGGGGGATGATGAGGGGCTCGATCCACTTGCTGGCGCGGTCACTGTCGAGGTCCTTGACGAGCACCTCGACGAGGGCGACGGCCTCTTCACGCCCGGCGACGACCATGGCGTTGGTGCGCTCGTCCACGCTCACGGCGATCTCGCCGGCGAGTGCCTGGCCGGTAGTCGTCGGCGGCAGGCCCTGGCGGCGGGTGCCGGGGAGTCGGCGGAGCGCCTCGCCCTGGGCGAAGAGCTGGTCTATCACGGCCTTGACGCGGGGGGCGCTGGCGTTCTCGAGCATGAAGATGCGGACGAGCACGGCGTCGCCGACGGGCAGCGTGTCGAGCAGCTTGACGGCCTCGCGCATGGCGTCGAGGTTGGCCTGCGTGGAGGCGATGATGAGGGCGTTGCTGTCCACATCGGGGATGATGCGGATGGGCTTGCTGAGGTCGATAGTGGCGGGGTTAGGGTTGACGCCGTTCTTGGTGAGGGCGAGGCGGCGGACCTGCTCGGCGAGGGCGCGGGCGGGGCCGGTCTGGCCCTGCTGCGAAGCCGGGTCGGTGGGCTTGAGCATCGCGGAGAGCGTGTCGGCCAGCGGCTTGGCGGAGGCCATCTTGAGCGGGATGACGGCGAGCTGCTGCTGGGCATCGACGGGCTCGGCGTCGAGGGCGCGGACGAGGGACTCGACGGCGCGGGCGTCGGCGGGGCTGGCGAGCACGGCGAGGGCGCGCCGGCTGCTGAGTGGGACGATGGTGACCTGCTCGGAGACGAGGCCGCGTTGATCGGGGTTCTGGGGCTTGGTGAGGCCCATGTCGTCAAGAACCTTCTTGAGGTCCGCGGGGGCGTTGTTGTTGATGTCGATGATGGTGAAGGCGGCGGAGAGGGGGGAGGCGTCGGGCTTGGCGGGGTCCGCGGCGGGGAGGTTGGCGGCGTCGAGCTCGGCGATAACGCGCTTGATCTCTTCGAGCAGGCGCGGCGAGCAGGCGATGACGAGCGAGTTGCTGGTGCGGTCAACCTCGACGGCGAGGGTCTCGCCCTGGCTCTTGGCGGTCTCGGTGAAGGTGGCGAGCAGGGTGGTGCGGAGGCGGCCCGCGGCGACGTTCTTGAGGGCGACGACGTGGGGGACGACGCGCCCGATCTGGCCCTGCTGCTCGAGAGTCTCAGCAAGGGCCTTGATCTGGGCGAACTTCTCGTCGTCGGCGCGGACGATGAGGGCGCCGGAGGTGTCATCGCCGATCACGATGACGGACTTGGGTCCCTGCGAGCGCTGGTTGGGCTGCTTGTTGAGGTAGAGCTCGCGGATGTTGGAGGCGATGGCCGAGGGCTTGCCGCTCTTGAGCGGGATGATCCGCGGCAGGGGCATGCTCTCGAACCCGGCGGTGTCGAGCTGCTTGACGATGGTCTGGATGCGCTCGAGGTCGGGCTTGCTGGCGAAGACGATGACGGCGTTGGTCATCGGCTCGGCGGAGACGGTGGGCAGGCCCTCGGCGGTGATGAGCAGGGCGGGCTCGTTGAACTGCGGGCGCTGGTTGTTGTTGCCCTGGTTGCGCTGGTTCTGCTGGGCGCGGGCCTGGGCCTGGCGGAGCTGCTCTTCGAGCGGCGCGCGGAGGCCGTCGTTGAGGGCTCGCGCGACGCTGGCCGCGTCGGCGTGCTCCAGCGGGATCACCGCGAGCTGGCGGGCGGTGTCGTAGTCCTTGGTGTCGAACTTCTCGATGAGGGCGCGGATGCCGGGCCACTGGTCCTTATCGGCGCGGATGACCAGCGAGTTGGAGACGGGGTCGGAGATGATGGTCACACTGCGGGCGCCCGGCGTGGAGGCCTCGGGCGCGGAGCGGCCGTAGAAGTTCTTGAGCGCGGTCGCCGCGCCCTCGGCCTTGGCGAACTGGAGCTTGATGAACTCGGTGGAGCGCTCCTCGCCGGCGGGCTGGTCGAGCTCGCGGACGATCTTCTCGATCTCCTCGACCTGGTCGGCGGGCGCGTAGACGGTGACGGTGTTGTCCTGGCGGGAGTAGTCGATGGAGGCGTCGCCGTCGGTGGGGTTCTTGGGCCTTGCCTCGAGCATCTTCTCGACGGTCCATGCGACGTCGGTCGCGTCGGCGTTGGCGATGCGGAAGCGGCGGAAGGTGAGGCCGGTGCGGACGGGCTGAGTGTCGAGCTTCTTGATCTCCTCCATCACGATGGCGATGGCTTCCTTGCTGCCGGTGAGGAGCAGGGAGTTGCTGCGGTTGACGGGGGTGATGATGACCTTGACGTGCGGGGGCAGTGCGCGGGTGAGCGAGCCGGCCACCTCGCTGGCGCGGGCGGTGGTGAGCGCCACCGTCTCGATGTTGGTCTCGTCGCCCTTGGGCGCGGCGTCGAGCTGCTGCAGCAGGGCGACGACGTTGTCGTAGATCGCTGCCGGTGCAGAAATGATCAGGGAGTTGGTGGAGGGCTGGGGCGTGATAATGACCTGCTCGTCGGCACGCTGGGCGCGGGCGAACATGGAGCGAAGAGCATCAGCGGTGTCGCGGGCGATGCCGTTCTTGAGGACGAAGACCTCGATGCGGCGGTCCTTGCCGCCGTCGGGCTGGTCGATCTGCGCGACCATGTCCTTGAAAGTGCGGATGTCCTCGTCGGGGCCGCTGGCGATAAGAACGTTGCCGTCCTGGCTACCCACGATGCTGACGGAGGGCTCGACGCCCTGGTTGCGGGCGCGGTCGGCGAAGAACTGCTTCAGCGATTGGCTCACCCGCGCGGCCTGAGCGTGGTTGAGCGTGATGGACTCGATCTTGTGTCCGCCGGTCTCGGGGCCGGTGTCGAGCTCCTTGACGTAAGCCAGGGCCTGCTCGACGCGCTCCTGCTTGCCGAGGAGGATGAGGGCGCGGCGGGACTTGTCGACCTCGACGGTGATGGCCGCGGGGTCCTGGCCACGCCACATGGACCAGTTGGGTGTTGCGAATGCCTTCTGGAGGACGGTGCGGAGGGCCTGCACGTCGGCTGACTTGACCACCACGCTGCGCATGACGGTGGCGGCGCGCTGCTCGGGCGGCGTGTCGAGGGTGGCGATCACGCGCTCGGCCTGCGCGATCGCGTCGCCGCGCCCGACAAGGACGATGCCGTTGGTGGCTTCGTTGGTCTGGACGTAGAGAGCGCGGTCCTGGTCGCCGCCGCGCCCGGAGACGGCCGACTCCCAGCGCATCTCGTCGACGACGTTCTTGATGAGCGTGGAGACGTCGCTCACGCGGGCGTGCTTCAGCGGGACGACCTTGAACTGAAAGTCCTGCGCGGGGCTGGGGGTGTCAAAGGTCTGCACGAGGGACTGCACGGTGGCGAAGTCCTCGTCGCTGGCGGAGACGATGAGCGTGCCGGTGCGCTTGTCACCCACGACGGCCACGCGGTTGGGGGCGCGGACGCCGGGGCGGGAGGAGACCTGGGCGCGGTCCTGGAAAAACTTCTGCAAGGCCTGGGCGACGGTGGCGGCGTCGGCCCGCTCGAGCTTGATGGACTTGACTGGCAGGCCGCTGGTCTCGGCGGTATCGAGCTGGGCGACGATGGACTTGACGGCGGCGACGTCGTCCTTGGGGGCGCGGACGACGAGCAGGCTGCTGCCGTCCTGGGCGGAGATGCGGATGCGGTCGCGCTTGGCGGGGTCACGCCCGACGACGACCTCGTCCACAATGCGCTGCACGGTCGAGGCGGAGGCCTGCTGGAGCGTGATGATGGCGAGCTCGAGGCCCTCCTGGTCCTGCGAGGCGTCGGCGGTCTCGAGGAGGCGCAGCACGTCCTGGTGCTGGGGGCTGCTGGCGGTGACGAGGATGGAGTTGGTGCGGTCGTCGGCGACGAAGCGGGCCTGCGGGAGGTCCTGCGCGCCGGGGCCCTGGCGCTGGGCGTCGAAGAGCTGCTGGAGCGTCTGGCTGAGCTGCGTGGCGCGGGCGTTCTTGAGCTCGTAACGGCGGATGGCGAGGCGGTCCTTCACCGGGCTCTGGTCGAGGGTCTCGATGAGGGAATCGATGAGCGTGAAGGCCTCCTGCGGCGCGGCCACGATGACCGAGGTGCCGCCGGGGTCGGGGGTCATGCGGATCGAGTCGGGGTTGATGCGGCTCGTGACGGGGCCGCTTGCACCCGGGACGGTGATGTCGAGGGCGCGGATGCGCTGGGCCTGGCGCGAGCTGGGGTTCGCTGAAAAGAGGTCGCGGAGGCTGGTGATGGCTTTCTGCGGCGAGGTGTTGGTAAGGGGGTAGACCTTGACAGTGGTGGCGGACGCGGCGGTGTTGCCGGCGAGGGTGGCGACCAGCTTGCCGACCGTGGCGAAGTCCGTGTCGTTGCAGAGGACGATGAGGGCGGCGCCGGCGGGGTCGGGCAGGATGTTGACGGGGCCGCTGAAGCCGCCGGGGTTGGTGAGCGAGAGGCGGCCGATCTGCTGCGTGGTGGTGCGGAGGAGATTCGCGAGGGCGTCGAGGTCGGTGGTGGTTGGGAGTGAGATGACGTGGACGCCGGTGGGCTCGGCGGGCATCTGCTGCTGGAGCTGGGCCGCGAGGGTGGCGAGGCGGTCGGTCAGGCGCGGCGAGCCGACGAGCATGATGGAGTTGCTCGCTTTGTCGACGGCGATGGTGATGCCGGTGTCTTCGTCCTCCGGCTGCGCCGGGGCGGCGGAGGCAGGCTTGTCGGGTGTAGCGGCGGTGGGAGTTGTGGCGGGGGTTTCGGGTTGCGCGCCGATGGTGGTGGCGAGAATGGCGAACCAGGCTGCGTTGGGCGCGCCGGCAGGAGCCGCCGCGGAGCGGCGGGGTACCCATGTGCTTGAATTACTCAGTCCTTGACTTCGGGACCCCCGATCGGCGGGGTCGGCGTGGGTGGACTTTTTTCCGTTGCCGTTCTGCTTGAGGAGCTCTTCGGCGGAGATGACCTCGACCTTGACGCCCGCGCCCTGCTGCTCGAGCATGCGCTTGAGGGTGGTGGCGAGGAGCTCGGCGTCGACGCGGGACCTGTCGACGCTGACCATGCGCATCTGGCGGGAGCCGTTCACGGCCGCGGCGTCGAGCTTTTTGGTGAGCTCGTCGACCTGGGCCATCTGCGCGGGGGTGGCGCGGACGATCAGCGAGTTGGACTGCGTGTCGACGCGGATGGTGGGCGCGGGGTCCTTGCTGGTCTCCTCCGCGAAGACGGCCTGGAGGTTCTGCGCGAGGGTGGCGGCGTCGGAGTTCTGGAGCGTGATGACGCGGACGCCGCGTTCGCCGGCGCGCTGGGCGGGGTCGATGTCGAGCTCGGCGACGACCTGCTCGGCGACCTCGATCACGTTGCGGGGGCCGCTGACGATGAGCGAGTTGAGCGCGGGCTCTGCGATGACGCGGACCTGCGGGCCGTCGGTGGCGCCGCGGGCGATCGCCTGCATGCGGGCCCACTCGGGGAGCTTGTCGAGGGCGGACTCCTTGCGGAGGACGCTCTCGAGCACGGGGGCGAGGGATTCGGCGCGGGCGTTCCTGAGGGTGATGGTCTTGACGCCGACGCCGTCCTTGTCGGCGGTGGTGTCCATCTCCTCGATGAGCTTGGCGGCCTTCTCCAGCTGCGCGGACGTGCCGACGATGACGAGCGTGTTGCTCACGGCCTCGGGGGTGACGGACACCGCGGGCTCGCCGGGCACGGCCTGTGCCTGGATGGCGGAGGCGACGGCGGGGCCGACGGTGGTGGAAACGCCCTTGCCCAGGCGGAAGACGCGGACCTCAACGGCGGTGGCCGCGGCCTGCTGGTCGAGGGCCTTGACGAGGCCGTCGGCGATGGCGATCACGTTGCGCGGGGCGTTGACGATGAGCGTGTTGGAGGGTGCGTCGCCGGTGACCTCGACGACGCGGGTGCTGGTGTTGACGAGGGCGGGGTCGAGCTCGCGGGCCTTCTGCGTGAGGATGCGCTCGACGAGGGGCTGGAGGCGCTCGCTGCGGGCCTTCTCCAGGGCGTAGAGCTTCATCTCCGTCGCGGGGAGGGCGGGAGCGGCGTCGAGGGTCTTGAGGGTCTCCTCGAGCTTTTCGAAAATCGCTGGGGGCCCGCTGACGATGAGCGTGCGGGTGGAGTTCTCGGTGGAAACCGCGACCGGCGCGTTGAGCGGGCCGTTTGTCGAGAACGAGCCGGAGACCGCGAGGTTGCGGATGGTCGTGGCGACGGAGTTGAGGTCGGCGCGCTCGACCTTGTAGGTGCGGAGCGTGACGCTCTCGCCGAGCTTCTGCTGGTCGAGGCTGCGGACCAGGGCCTCGAAGCCGGCGAGGCGCTTGGCGGGTGCGTCCACGATGAGCGCATTGGTGCCGATGTCGGCGCGGACGGTGACTTCCTTTGGCGGTTGGAGGTCGGGTCGCGGGGCGCGGGTGCGGGGGTCGAGGGGCACCGGCGGCTGCGGGTACATCTGGTCGATCGTGCGGGCGAGCTCGTCGGCGCGGGCGACCTTGAGCGGGAAGATGCGGATCTCCCGCCCGGCGTCGTCGGTCACCTGCTCGTTGAGCTTGGCGATGACGGATTCGATCTCGGGCATCACCTCGTCGGCGGCGTTGACGATCAGGGTGTTGGTGCCGGGGTCGGCCTGGATGGTGACCGGCTTCTTGGTGCGTTCTTCGATGGGGCGCTGGTCGAAGGAGGTCTGCAGCATGGACGCCAGGTTGGCGGCGTCGGTGCTGCGGAGGCGCAGGATGCGCATGGGGGGGCGGTCGGCGGAGTGGCGGGCGTCGAGGCCGCGGACGAGGGACTCGATGACCGCGAACTGCGCGGGCTGGGCGGCGACCATGATGGAGTTGGTGGCGTCCACGGTCTCGAAGACGGGCTCGGGCCCGCCCTTGATCATCATGGACTCGCTGGACTTAACCATGCCGCGGAGGAAGTCGGTGACTTCGGAGGCCTTGGCGAGCTTGAGCTCGATGAGGCGGACCTCGCGGGCGGGGCCGGCCTGCTTCTGGAGCTCATCGAGGATGCGGGTGAAGCGGGCCATACCCTCGGCGTCGGCGATCACCATGAGTGAGTTGGCCTGCTCGTTGACGGTGACGTCGATGGGCTGGGCGTTGGGCAGGCTCGCGGCCTGGGCCTGGTAGATGGCGAGGGCCTTGTCCTTGACCTGCGCGGCCTTCTCGGTCGCGACGGGCACAATGCGGAGGGAGCGCTCGAGGGGCGTCTGCGAATCCAGCTGCTGGATGAGGCCGGCGAGGGCTTCGAACTGCTGCGGCTGGGCGCGGACGATCAGCGTGCTGATGTCGTCGGCGGGCTCGAAGGTGGGCTCGACGTAGGCGGCGCCGTCGGTGGGCGTGAGCAGGGGGCGGGAGAGGCGCGCGACCTTGGCCGAGAGCACCGAGGGGATGGCGCGGGTAAGGGTGAAGCGGCGGACTTCCTGGTCGACAGCGGCGGATTGCTCGGCCGTGGTCAGCAGCTGCTGGAAGGTGGTGAGGGCGCCCTTGGTGCCGATCAGCGTGATGGTACGGGAGTCGGCGTCAAGGGCGGTGGTCACCGCGTCCTTCTCGGCGCGGCCCGTCTGCTGGTAGAGCGTGGTGGCCTTAGCGAGCACGCCCGCGGGGTCGCCCTTGGCGACGCGGACCATGCGCACGTCCTTGTCGGCGTCGGGGGCGACGTCGAGGGCGCGGACGAGGGACTCGAGCCAGGTGACGTCCTGGTCCATGCCCGAGATGACGATGCTGCGGGAGTCGGGCGCGGAGGCGAACTTCACCGTCTGCATTTGCTTCTGGGTGAGCAGGCGGGTGAGCAGGCCCTCGATGGTCGCGGGCGCGGCGAACTTCAGGCTGATCGTCGCGGCGCGGTGGAAGGGCACGCCGGGGCGGGTCATGCCGGGGTTCTGCGGGTCTGGGATGACGCCGCTGTCGAGCTCGGACAGCAGCACCGAGGCCCGCGAGACGTGGTCGCGCGACCCCACCACCGTCACCTTGTTCGCACCGCTCAGCGGCAGCACGATGGGCTTCTGCTTGGGATCGACCGTGGCGTAGAGGGCGTTGAGCTGCTTCGCCGCCTCCTCGGGCGTGACGGCGCTCAGCGTGAAGGTCGTCATCTGCGACTCGACGCCGCCGGCGACGGGGTTGCCGGGGACGTCGAGCAGCTTGATGAGCTCCTCGACGGTGCGGATGCGGGCGGCGGGGCCCACCGCGATGATCGAGTTGGTGCGCGGGTCGCCCACCAGGCTGAGGCCCTGCACGGCGAGGTCCTGCACGACGCGCTGCTGGCCGTCCTTGTCCACGATGACGGTCTTGGTACGCTCGCCGACCAGACCCTTGAGGGCGGAAAGCACGCCGTCGGCCTGGGCGTGGGCGAGGGGGAAGAGGCGGAAGGCGGAGTCGACGGGCTTGACGGCGTCGATGGCGGAAATGACCTCGCGGATGCGGCGGACCTGGGCCGCGTTCTCCACGACGATCACCATGTTCTGCGCGGGCACGGCCACCACGCCGCCGAACTGGCTGAGCATGGACTTGATCTGCTCGGCGACGAGGTCGGCCTTGGCGTTCTCCAGCGGGATGGGCGCGGTGATGATCTGGTCGGGCTTGATGTTGGGCAGGTTGCCGGGGTTGACGACGACGTTGGGCTTCTTGACCGAGTCCTTGAGGGTCGCGAGGTAGAGGTACTGGCCCTCGTGGCGGAGGTGCACCTCGAAGCGCATGAGGTTGAGGTTGAAGATGGAGAGGGCGTCGTCGAAGCTGTACGTGGCGGAGCTGACGAACGTGATAGTGCCCTGGGGCGGCGGGGCCTCGAAGATGATGGGGACGCCGGACTCGCGCGCGAAGAAGTCCAGCACCTGATCGATCGGCGCGTCCTTGAAGTTGAAGCGCAGGGCGTCCTTGGGCTTCTCGGCGGGTGTCGCGGGGCCGATGCGGGCGGGATGACTGTTGGCGGCGGGCTGGGCGGGCTGCTGCGGCGCGTTCTGCGCGTGCGCGAGCGAGAGCGGCAGGCCGGCGACGGCGAGGATCGAGGCCGCGAGGAGCAGCTTTGGCGGTGCGCCGTGCGTGCGAGTTGAGGATCGTGCTGGGGTCCGGGGCATCTCCACCCTCCACCTTCGCGAACGAAGGATCACGTTGTCAGGCACCGGCGCCGTCCTGACCGCCGGTTAGGGAACACAAACCAGAGCCAATATACCGACCTACACGGGTTTCCGCGCGGCCAATGTCTGGCCATTGGACACTTCGAAGCGCTTGCCCGCGATCTCGATGACCGCCTTCTCGCCCAGCCCTTCGACGAACACGGCGTCCAGGATCTGGGCACCCTCCTCGACGGTGAGCTTGGCCAGCGTGCGGGTGTTGAAGAACAGGGCCTCGGAACGCTCGCCGCTGATGATCACGCCCGTCAGCTTCCAGTCGTCGTAGGGGGCAAAGACCTGGGGCGGGGGCGCGGGCTGGGGCGTCGCGGGGGCCTGGGCGACCTCGACGGGGCGCACCGGTTCGACGCCCGGGGCGGGCGCGGGCGGGGCCTTGAAGACGTTCTTGCTCGCGACCGCGCGCCAGAGCGGCTCGTTAACGGCCGGGGGCTGCACGATGACAGGCTCGGGGCCGTCGCCGCCGGGCAGGTCCGGCAGGTAGAGCGTGGCAACGTCGAGCTTGAGCTCAAACTGGTTGCGCTCGCCGCCGACGGGCTTGATGGAGAAGCCGTCGACCCGATGCAGCCAGGACTGCGACTGGGCGGTGGCGACGACCTTGCAGACTTCCTCCAGCGTGCCGATGCCCTTGAGCGTGCCACGGATGGTCTGGAAGTCGGGCTGCTTGCGGATGTTCTGCTTGAGGGGTGTGGGGATGCCCTTGGTCGACAAGAGCGGGCTGGTGGTGGACTGGGGCTGGCCGTGGTCGACGACGACCTTGGTCAGGCCTTCCTGCTCGCCCAGGCGCGAGAGGCCGGTGCGGAACCGGTGCTCGACCTGATCCTGCTTGCCGCCCAGGGTGGCGGTGCGGAGGGCCTTGGCGCGGTCGTGGAGCTCAACCTGAGCGCGGAGCGTCCGCTTCATCGTGTCGATGTTCGCGCTGGTCTGGTCGATTTGCTCTTGGAGGTCGCGGCGTGGCGCGGCGTAGATGGAGTGGAAGCCCCAGTAGCCGATCCCTGCCATGAGGGCCGCGCCGACGAGGAGCTGGATGCGGGCGGTGCTCATGGCTTCACCCCCGTGGCGGCATCGGCGGTCTTGTTCTCAGGCTTCGCTTCAGGTTTTACCTCGGGCGTCGCGGCTTTCTTCGGTGCGGGCTTTTGCTTCTCAGGCGGCGGTGGCGGCAGCTCCGGGCGGGGCAGGTGCGTGGCGAGCTCAATGGCGTAGCGGTCGGGCACGTCGGGGCCGCGGGATTCGACGGTGTAGATCTTGTCCGAGAGGATGCGCTCGCGGAGGCCCGCGGCGATGGTGCGGTTGTCCACCTTGCCGTCGAGGTTGAACACGGTCTGTACGCGGGTGGTCCACTCGCCGCCGGGGTACTGCGACTTGCCCTTGGGGTCGTAGAAGGTGGAAGCGAGGAACTTGCCGTTGATCTCGTCGGTCGTCGAGTCGTGCGGGCTGGGCAGCGTCTCGCTCAGCTTGTGGATGTGCGGCAGCCAGTCCACGCGGGCGTTCTTCCACTGCTCGATGTGGTTCACGCGGGCGTGGAGGGCGAGGTACTGGTCGAGGTTCCTCTTGAGGCGGCCCTCTTCGGCGCGGAGCGTGTCGAGCTTGGCCTGCATGGAGCCCAGGGACTTCTTGGAGGCGACCAGGCCGAAGCCGCCGACCACGATGAGCACGAGCGCGGCCGCGAGGACGCCCTGGCGGCGGCGAGCGGCGAGGTCGGGGGCCTTCCGCGGGTTGGCGAAGTCCAGGCCGGGCTTGCCGACGACGCCTTCGATGAGCAGCCCAGCGAGCGCGGCCATGGTGCCACGCTCAGCCTCTGGTACGTTGCAGGAGCGGGCTGCCAACGAGGGGAGCGGGACCATCTCGCCCGGGACGCCCAGGCCCTTGCCGCAGGCGGAGGCAACCTCGCGGGCGAGCTCGCCGTCGCCAAGCACGGCAACCAGATCGACCTCGAGCCCGGGCGTTGCGGAGCGGTAGCTCATCCACGTGCGCTTGGCCTCGACGGCGAGGCGCTGGACGAAGGCCTCGTACTCAGAGGCGCTCTCCGGGCGGGGCAGCTCGGCCACGCGGGCGAGCATCATCTGGCCGTCTTCGACGATGACGAACTCGGTGGTGGTGGCGCCCACGGCGATGCCAAGGACAGGGCCGGACCGGCGCTGGGAGAGCTCGGCGAGCAGGGCCGCGGCGCCGGAGCAGCGAAGGCCGATGCGCTTGAGCTTGCAGCCCGCGGCGGCGGCGACGTCACGGGCCCACTGCACGCGGTGGCCGGGCATCGCGCCGGCGATGACGCCGATGGTGCCTTGAGCGCGGCCCGGCATGATCATGTAGTCGATGGCCGTGCCATCCATGGACATCGTGAGCTGACGGACCATCTGGAGGCGGACAGCGCCGGCGATGGAGGCCTCGTTCAGGTCGTCGCTGGCGGGCAGCGTGAGGGGTTTCAAGACCACGTCGTTGCGGGCCATCGCGAGGATGACGCGGGAACGCGGGATCCCGGCGTCCTTGAGTTCCTTGCCCAGCCACTCGCCCACAGCCTTGGCGTTGTCAGGCGCCACGGACTCCGGGCGCGTGGCGGTGTGCCAGCGGGCGATGTCGACGCCGCCCGCGGTGACGTTGGCAGACAGGGCGCTGAGGCGTGCCCCGTCGAGCTCGATGATGGTGACTTCCCTGGACCCCATACCCCTACTCCTTCCTGCCCCGCCAGCGGCCGATCCGCCGGTCCTTCGAGGTTGGCGGGGGAGAGCCCCCGCCGCTGCCATCCCCAGCTGTCTCCGTTCCCTGATCATCTGCGGGCGGTGACGCGGAGTCTTCTGACCCCGTGCCGCCGGCGGGCTTGCTGCTGCCGCCGAGGTTGAGGCCGCCGTCAACCTTGAGCGTGTTCCGCTTCATCGACCCGACGCTGGCGTCGGCCTTTGACTTCGTGCGGTCCGATGGCTGAACGGGCGGAACGTCCGATACCGCCCCCCCATTGCCGCCCACGCCGGAATCGGCGGGGGTGGACGCGATCATTGTTTCCTGCGCCTGCTCGTTGGCCAGCGCCTGGCGGGCAAGCCCCGGCAGGTGCGTGACATCGCGAAGGTAGGCCACCCGCGGGCGGGCGTCGGAGACATCGATGACCGCCTCCCACACCATACCCGGCGGGTCAAGCGTGTCGTCATCGGCTTCCAGGGTGGAGCCCAGGCGCGGCTCACGGGCGGCGGCGGTGCGCAGGCGGGCCTCCACCCGCACGCGCCACTGGAGCGAGCGGGTGGTTAGCCAGGGCGCGGCCTTCTCGAACTGCTCGGGCGTGAGCGCCCCCTGCGTGAGTGGCCAGGTGAGCTTCGCGCGCTCGGTGGACCCGACGCGGGCGCGGGCATCGACGATCTTCTCGGCGGCGGGCCGGTCCAGGCCCGGGATCGCGGCGAGGACCTCGACAGGCGCGAGGTTCACGTCGATGCGGCCGCGGTTGTACTGCTCGTCGGTCGTGGTGATAACGGCTAGGATGCCGTCCCAGTCCTTGTCGGGGATGTTGTTGCGGCGGAGAACCGCGATGAGTGCGGAGTCGCTGGCGAGCTTCCCGGCCTTGCTCAGGATGGGCTCAAGGGTTTTGAGGAGCTCGGGGAAGCGGGCGGTGAGGTCGGTCTTGATCTCCTCGGACCAGCCGCCGGAGAGGTTGACCTTGGGCTGATCGTCGGGGGCGAGGTTGGGGTCGAAGGCGAAGGTGGTGGTGAGGGCGAGCAGGCCGCGGGGGGCGGGGGTGGCGGTGCGGGCGGTGGCGTCGTCGGGGACGTCGAGGAGGATGGAGGCGGGTAGGCCCTGGACGCGGGCGAGCTCTTCGGGGGCGCCGAACTCGCGCCCCCGGGCGGCGAGGACCTTGCCGGCGAGCTCATCGGAAAGGCCGGGGAGCTTGGCGAGCATGGGGGCGGTGGCGGTGTTGAGGTCGAGCTTGGCGGACTCGCTCACGGAGGTTGCCGCGTCGGGCTGGCTGGGGTCGAGTGGGGAGAGGCGGATGTCGCCGGAGGTGGAGCCCTCGAAGAGCGACCATTCGGTCGTGAGCGCGGGGGCCTCGGCGCGGAGGAGGGCGTCGCGCTGGCTCGCGAGCTGGGCCATGGCGCCCTGCACGCCCGACCACGCGACGGCGCGGAGCTGGGCCTGCTGGAGCGTAAGGGTCGCGCTGCCGCGCTGGGCGTCGGCGGTATAGAGCACGGACGTGCCCACCAGCGCGGCGATGACGATGATGAGCATGACGGCGAGGAGGACGGCGGCGCGCCGGGCCTTGTTAGCGAGCGTTTGGTGTGAGCTTGCGGCGCGGGTCATGAGGCGCCCGCCTTCCACGCGGCGACGGGGCCGTCGGGCACGACCATGGTGCGGGTGCGGTCGGGGGCGCGGGGGGCCTCGTCTGGGGCGGGCGCGCCTTCGTCGCCGGCGGGCGCGGCTTCGCCGAACCAGAGCGACGCCTCGATCGCGACGGGCAGCTCGCCGGTGCGGGCGCTGTCGAATGACTCAAGCCATTCCGTGCCGTCGAAGTAGCGGAGCTGGAGGCGCTCGACGCCGTCGGCCACTGTCTCGAAGCTGCCGGGGGATTGGGAGAGGCGGCGTGCGGTGAGCGTGCCGCCGCTGAAGCGCAGCTCGCAGCCTTGGAGATCGGTGAGGTCGGCGCCGCGGGAGAGGAGGTTGGTCCCGCGGCAGCGGACGGTGAGCGAGGTCTCGTCGCCCTTGACGCCGGCGGTGCCGGAGGCGTCGGAGGCGAAGGTGGTGGCGAGGTCGTGCTCGAGCTGCTCGAAGATCGAGGCCGCGGCGGACTGCTGGGCGGCGGCCTTGGTAAGCGTGTCGCGGCGCTCGAGCAGCGAATAGAGGTAGGAGAGGAGCGAGCCGCTGAGGAAGAGGATGAGGGAGAGGGCGATAAGGACTTCGATGAGCGTGAACGCGCGGCGGGAGTGTGCTTGGCTCAACTTGCACCTCCCTCGGTGAGGCGCACGAGCTGGTGCAGGGTGTAGGAGACGAGTTCGTCTTCGGAGCCGGGGTCTTGACGGAAGGCGCGGACGCTGACCTTCGTGAGGCCGTCGAACTGGCTGGGCTCGGTGGTGATCTCCAGGTTCCAGCCGCTCTCGTCGGGCAGGTCATCATCGAAGGTGGCGTCCATGGCGTCGCGCCACTGCGGGACGGGGCCGTTGAGGGTCTCGGGCGAGGCGATGCCGGCCTCGATCTGGGCCATCGCGCTGCGGGCGACGTCCACGGCAATCTCGTAGTCGCGAGTGTCGGCCACCGATGACGCGGCGCGGTCCATCATGCCCATAATCGTCAGCCCCGCGGCCACGAACAAGGCGAGGGCGAGCACGCACTCGAGCAGGATGGCACCCCTCCCCCACCGCCGGCGTGCTCGGTTGGTCAGTGCCGTCCTCGACATGCGAACTCCAGCGCGTGAGCGGCGAACGCCGTCACGGGTCCATCGACACGTCGGGCCTGCGCGTGTCGTCGTTGTCGGTGGTGTCATTGGCCGCGGTGGTCTCCGCGGGCTCGTCGCCGGAGGTCTCGGGCTCGCCGCCCTCGTCATCGGCCTGGGCGACGGTGGCGGCGGTCTCGGCGGGCTCCTCGGACACGGTGACGGTGCCGGTGAAGGAGTTGACCTTGGCGCCGGCGACGCGACCGCCGGGGCCCTTGACCTTGATGGGGGCCTGCGCGGTGGCCGCGCCGTTGGCCCAGTAAATGATGAGTGACTGGGTGGCCTCGTCGACCGGGTCGATGCTGACCTCCTGGTCGGGCGCGGGCTCGATCACGTCAGCGCCATCCACGTCAGCATGGATGGAGATGCCCTTGGGCATCACCATGAGCACGCGGGAGTCAACCTCGAGCGTGGTGCCTGCGGGGGCCTCGGCGGCGTCGCCCAGCGGCACGCTCACGATCGACTGCGTGCCGTCCTGGTTCGTCGTCGCGACCACCGCCACGGGCTTGCCGGTGCGGCGGGCCTCCGCGCGGCAGACGGAGGCGACCGACGAGAGCTGATCGCAGGCGGTGCGGAAGCGCGTGGAGTCGTTCATCGAGTCCATCGACGGCATCACCAGGGCGGCGATGACCACCAGGACCGCGATGCAGATCATCAGTTCGATGAGCGTGAACCCGCGCTTCATGACCGAGCCTCCATTCCGAGCCCGCCCGCCGCTGCCGCCACCCCTGCGTTCACTCACTCAGACACCGCCGACGGGGGTTTAGTTCCCGCCGCCGGAGCCGCTGCCGCTACTTGACGAGGAGCTGCTCCCACTATCGGCCGTTGTGCCGCTGTCGGTCTCAGTCTCCCAGGAAACGATGTCGTCGTCGGTGCCCTCCTGACGGTCGGGCCCGTAAGACCACAGGTCGAACTGGGACTCGTCGCCGTGCTCGCTGACCTGCCGGTAGCCCCACTCGTTGCCCCACTTGTCCTTGGGGACGGGCTTCTCGAGGAGCTTCTTCCAGGTCTTGAGGTCGTTCTCCTCGGTCATCTTCTCTTTGTCCCACAGGACGGCGATGCCCTCGGCGTCGGTGGGCCAGCGGTTGTGGCGGAAGCGGAACTGCTTGAGGGCCTCGCCGATCTGGTCCATCTGGATCTTGGCGAGGTTGACGTCGGCCTCCTCCTTCGTGCCCATGAGGTTCCAGGCGACCAGGCCGCCCAGGGCCAGGACGATCAGGATGACGATCATGACCTCGATGAGGGTGAAGGCGCGGCGGAGCCCGCGAGTGGACCTGAGGCTCCGGAAACGGGTGCTAACAGCCTGACGCTCCATCAGTTGAATCTCCGCTGGCTGACTTACGCCGCGCCTCGTGCCCGGCGGGGCCGCGAGTGTACCGCAAACCGCACGGGGAACAACGCCCGATCGGGCGCCCGCGTGAGGTTAGTGTTCATAATACTGCCGGGGCCCGGGGCGCGCTCGGGAATTTGAAGAAGATTCCGGGTGGGAGATGAAAGGTTTGGGTACCCCGCCGCTCCGCGGCGGCTCCTCTGCGGGTGGTTCGTCCAACGAGAAGAGCCGCCGCGGAGCGGCGGGGTACCCACAGAAGCTATCCGAGCGAGCTGCTCAGCTTGCTCATGGGGATGAGGACGGCCGCGGCGACCATGCCGACCACGCCCGCCATGCCCAGCAGCAGCAACGGCTCGATGAGACGGACGGCGGCCGCGAGCATGCGGTCCAGGCGCGTCTCGATCGACTCACCCACCTTGAGCAGCACGGCGTCGAGGTTGTTGGCCGACTCCCCCACCGCGATCATCTCGATCACGTCGTCGTCCAGCAGCCCAGACTCCGCGAGGGGTTGAGCCAGGGGGCGGCCGGCCTGCACCTCTTCCGCCGCCTTCTCGATGGCGCGGGTGAGCAGGATGTTGCCGGTGCCGTCCTTGGCGATTTTGAGCGCCGCGAGCATGGGCACGCCGTTGGCGAGCATGGTGCCGAGCAGCTGGCAGAAGCGGGCGGTGGCGAAGCCGCGGGTGAGCGGGCCGATGACCCACATCCGTGTCCGCATGCGTTCGAGGCGCTCGCGGACATCCTCTCGCTGGAGGGCGCGCCACACGCCGAAGGCCCCCACCGCGAGGGTTGCGGCGGTGACGAGGCCGTACTTGCCGATGAGGTCGCTGATGGCGAAGACGATGCGGGTGAGCACCGGCAGCCCGCCCTTCAAGTTGGCGAACATGGGGCGGAACTGGGGGATGAAGAAGCCGAAGATGGCCACGCCCACGCCCGCGCCCAGCAGGATGAGCAGCATGGGGTACACCATGTTGCCGATCACCTTGCTGCGCAGCTCCGCCTGCTTGATCACAAGCACGCCCAGCCGCTCGAGCACGTCCTCGAGGAAGCCGCCCTTCTCGCCGGCGCGGACCATGGCCACGTGCACGGGCGGGAAGACGGTGGGCATGAGGGACATCGCTGCCCCCAGGTCCGAGCCCTTCTCCACGCCCTCGGCCAGATCCTTGAACACGGCCGCGAGCGTGGGGTTGCTGCGGCGGCTGGCCAGCAGTTTCAACCCCCGCAGCAGGGGCACGCCCGCGCGGATGAGGTCCGCCAGCTGCGTGTAGCTGGTGCCCAGGGCGCGGTCGGCGACCTTGCGTTTTTTGGAAAAGCCGAGCACCGCTCCGGGGCCGGACTGCTCCTGGATGGAGACGGGCACCAGGCGGCGGGTCTCGAGCTCCGCAAGCACCGCCTGCTCGCTGGCGCCCGCGAGGACGCCCGCGACCTTCTTCCCGCCGGACGAAAGGGCCTGGTACTCGAAAGTGGGCACGGGGGGAGTGTAGTGGGAAGTGGCGGAATGAAGGAGTGGAGGAGAAGAGGAGCGGCGGGCGCCCGCACGGGGGAGCGCCTGAGCGCAAGGCGTGCGGCCCCGATAAAACCGCCGCACATGGGGCCCGGGAGCGGTTGTCGGGTTCCGTGGGCCCGCCCACAACGATTGTTCAGCCTTCCACAGCCGTTGTTGAGCCTTCTACAACCGTTGTTGTGGCTTAACCAGCGGCTGTTGAGGCCTCAACAACCGTTGTCGTGGCTTGTACAACGGTTGTCGTGGCTTAACCTGCGGCTGTTGAGGCCTCAACAGCCGTTGTCGTGGCTTGTACAACGGTTGTCATGGCTTAACCTGCGGCTGTTTGCGGCCCCCGAAACACCGCGCCACCCGACTCCTGGACCTGCAGGTCCATCTCGCTCAAGCCGCGGGCGGACTCCGCCGATAACCGGGATCACCGCGCTCACTGCTTCACTTCGAGCAGCTCGTCAACCTTCTTGATCAGCCCCGGCTCCAGCTGCGCGGTGCCGACGTAGGTCTTCTCCGCATCGAAGCGGGCGACGACGTTGCCGCTGCGGTCAACCACGAACTTGGTGAAGTTCCACTTCGGCTCGCCGCCGATCGGCTTGGGCTGGGCCGCGAGCTGGGTGTAGAGCGTGCGCGACCC
>Ga0196963_10000204_pt1 | contig 56874 bp, 45 predicted proteins | sample S1_5metaG_FD_148600 | JGI IMG/M metagenome (GOLD analysis project Ga0196963, IMG submission 148600) | Soil microbial communities from Anza Borrego desert, Southern California, United States - S1_5 | ecosystem: Environmental > Terrestrial > Soil > Desert | place: USA: California | collected... | reverse complement strand
TAGCCGCATGCGAAGGAAATGAGGAGTGAAAGCAGCGTCCAGATGAGCATACGGGCGGCAAAACTGTTGCCCGACCTTTCAAATCCCATCCAGCGCGGGAAGACCCCGCCCGGCCCGACAAAGAGGCGAAAGATGGCCCACGGAAGGAAGAGAATGAGCCCGGCCGCACGAAGGAGGGCCTGAGTGAGGTTGCGGGAGATCAAGCCGTTCCACAGACCGATGTAAACCAATGCGGCCAGATCGGCCCAGAAGACGAGTTGCACGCCGAGGATTGCCCACCACTCGAGTTTGTTAAAGAACGCGATCCATTCCAGAACGCACAACAAGAGGAACGGGCGGACGAACTGGCGCCGGAAAGCGGCCCATTGGCCTGCAATGATTCGTTCGGGAGTCATGGGGGTGGAGAGGAGCAATTCCATGGCCCCCTCCCGCTGGTCTTCGACCAGGCGATGACTCGCCTCCGAGGCGACCCAGAGCTTCGCGAACGCGTGCATGATCAGGAAAGTTGGCGCTGCAGGGTACCAGTCGAAGACGACATCGGAGTGACGCCACCAACTCCAGAGCCATACGAGCGCGAGGCAGATCACGAAGCCCCAGGCGTAAGCTGGTTTCAAGCGCTCGCGGCTCACTAGCCAGGTAAATGGGTTCAGGTCGAGCAGACGTTGTCGAAGGAGTTTTCGAGCGGCGCCAGTGCCGTGCAGAAGTTCGTGCCACCAGAGGCGAATGCGGGCGATTAATGCGCTTGCAGGACGATCACTCCATCTGCGGGCGAGCATGACGTTGCTGGCTCTGATCAGCGCCAGACTCGCCAACAACAAGAAGAGTTGGTTGCCCCAGATGAGCTGGGAAGGGATGCGAGTAGGACCGAGCGGGGCAACGAGGTCCACGATACCGAGCGCAGGCCCAAGACCGAGGATGACACCTGCCACCTCCATCTCAGACGCTCCGAAGAAGGAGGCGTGGAATTTGTCGAGGACGTAATAGAGCAGCGCGAACGGGCCGATGGCAATGCAGATCAGGATCACAGCCGTTGCGAAGAGCGCGCGGCGCTCGTTTTGGCTGAGGCTTGAAACGAGAATGCCGACACTCAGCGAGAGAAGCAGGGTGTTCAGGAGAACGACTCCCGCTCGTAGAAATTCAGCGCCGGTCACACCGCCCATCAGCAGCGGGAACGCGAGGAAGGGAATCGCAGCAATTAAGCCGTAGGTGGCATTGAGCGAGTTCGCGGCGAGTTTGCCGAGGACCACGTCCAACGAGCTGAGGTCGGTGAGGAAGAGGAGGCCGAGGGTTCCTTCGCGGCGCTCGCTGCTGAGAGCATCAGCGGCGCGGGCGCCGACGAACATCGCGTAAATAAAGCAGATCACCACGAGCGTGCTGAACACTTTCCGCCCCTGAACGGCTGCGGGAATTTGCGAGCCGGTTAGGAGGAAAAGCTGCCATGCCAGCAGCATAGCCAAAGTGAAGCCGAAGACCCAACGGAGGCGATGGGTAATTGCTTTCCGAGCGGCGACTCGCAGCTCGCGCTCAACTATGGGCAGTAAAACCATTGGTCCGCTTAGCGGATGGCGTGGCTCGCACCGCGAGCCCCATTAAATGGACAGCAGCCGTCCGCGTCCGTCACGACTGAGCGGCGAGCTAAACAAGAATTCCTTTGACCACATGGCCGTGAACGTCCGTGAGTCGAAAGTCACGGCCCTGCGAGCGGAAGGTGAGTTTGGTGTGATCGAAGCCAAGCAGGTGCAGGATGGTGGCATTCAAATCGTGCACATGAACGACATCACGCACTGCGTTAAAGCCGAGTTCGTCCGTTTCACCGTAGGTCAAACCGGGTTTAATGCCGCCGCCAGCCATCCAGATGCTGAAGGAGCGATTGTGATGGTCGCGGCCGTCGTTGCCGCCCTGGACCATGGGTGTGCGGCCAAATTCACCGCCCCAGATGACGAGAGTGTCTTCGAGCAGGCCGCGCTGCTTGAGGTCTTTGACGAGCGCGGCGCTGGCCTGATCCGTGCCTTTGCAGTTGTTGGTGAGGCCGTTCTTCAGATCGCCGTGTTGATCCCACGCTTCGTGGAAGAGTTGCACGAATCGAACACCGCGCTCGATTAGCCGGCGCGCGAGCAAGCAGTTTCGTGCGTAGCTGGGCTTGGCGGGATCGACGCCGTACATGTCGAGAATATGCTTGGGCTCGCTGGAGAGATCCATCAGCTCAGGCGCGCTGGTTTGGAGGCGCTGCGCCATTTCGAAGGCTTGAACGCGGGCGCTTGTTTCGGGATCACCGATTTCGGCGAGCTGCATTTCGTTGAGGCGACGGAGAGTTTCAAGGGAAGCTTTCTGGGTTTCCTCGTCGAAGCCTTTGGGGTTGGAAAGATAAGGAATCGGATCGCCACTGCTGCGAAAGGGAACGCCCGCGTAAACGGTGGGAAGAAAACCGCACCCCCAATTGCTCGCGCCGCCGCTCGTGCCGTTGGCTGAGCTTAAGACGACGTAACCGGGAAGATTTTCAGCTTCGCTGCCCAGGCCATAGAGGGTCCATGCGCCAAGGCTCGGACGACCAAACTGCTGCGAGCCGGTGTTCATCAGAATCTGGCCAGGAGCATGATTCACCGCATCGGTCTGCATTGATTTGATGATGCAGATGTCATCAGCGACTTCGCCAAGCTTTGGGAGAAGTTCGGAGAGTTCCGCGCCAGACTTGCCATGCTTCGTGAAGTTAAACTTCGGGCCGAGCAGGGCGGAATTCGGGTTAATGAATGCGGCGCGGTAGTCCTTGAGCAGCTCCGCGGGTGGGAGTTGGCCGTTGCGCTTGGCCAGCTCCGGTTTGTTATCAAACAGATCGAGATGGCTCGGTGCGCCCGCCATGAACATGTAGATGACGCGCTTGGCTTTGGCGGGATAGTGCGGTTTGCGCGGAGCGAGCGGATTGGCAGGGGCGCTTCCCAACGCGCTCGTGCTGCCCAGGAGTGAGCCCAGGGCAATCGAGCCAAGGCCGACGCCGCACTCTTTGAGAAACCAGCGGCGGGAGAGGTATCGAGCGCGTTCAGCGTGGAGTTCCGGGAGCATAGAATCAGTTCTTGGTAACGGTTTCGTCGAGGTTCAGCAACACGCGCGCGACCACTGTCCAGGCAGCGGCTTGAGCAGGTGTAACGCCAGCGGGGAGTTCAGGCATCTTCTTCGCGTCGGCAAAAGCGAGGTCTTTGGCCGAAACCCAGCCTTCGGCCACACGAACCTGGCGCGATTTGAGGAGCGCTAAAATTTCATCCACTTCCGCAGCCTTGGGAGCGCGGGCGGTGCAAAGCTGGAAAGCCAAAGCGGCGCGTTCTGCGTCGGTTGAACTGCCTTCCCGCAGCACTCGCATCGCCAGGGATTGAGCGGCCTCGACGAAGACGGGCTCGTTCAGCGATGTGAGCGCGGCAAGAGGCGTGTTGGATCGGACGCGGCGCGCGCAAGCGGCATCGCCATTGGGCGCGTCGAACGCGCCCATCACCGGATCCGGCATGGAGCGGCGACGGAACATGTAGAGCGAGCGGCGATAACGCTCTGGAGCGTCGGCGGCTTTCCAGTCGAGCTTGAGGTAGTTGAGCGCGAACATGCTTTCGGGCACTGGCGGGTAGAAGCTTTTCCCGCCGACGCTTGGGTTGAGAAGACCCGAGGCTTGCAGGGCGATGTCGCGGACAACTTCGGCTTCGGCGCGGAAACGAGGGCCGCGGGCGAGGAATTTGTTTTGCGGATCCTTCTCCAGCAGCTCCGGAGTGGAACGGGAGGATTGTTTGTAGGTGTCGCTGTGAACGATGAGGCGCACGAGGTGCTTGGTGGACCAGGGCGTCGCTTTCTTTTCGGATGCAACACGATAGGTCGGCTTCATGAACTCAACTGCGAGCCAATCGAGCAGGTCGGGATGCATCGGCAGCGGCGCGCGAATGCCGAAGTCTTCCGGAGTTTCGACGAGGCCATTGCCGAAGATGGCTTGCCACACCCGATTGACCATCACGCGTGAGGTTGTGGGCGATTTGGGATCGACGAGCCATTTCGCAAACGCGAGCCGATCGCTGCCCGCGTCTTTGGGCATGGGGTGGAGGAAAGCGGGAACGCCAGGAGTGACTTTGTCTTTGGGTTTATCCCAGGCGCCACGATCCATAAGGAATGTGCTGCGCTGGTGTTCCGGCGACCGTTGCGCCAACGTGAGGAGAGATTCGCCCTGGGGATGCTTTTTCCAAAGCGCGACGATCTTCTCGTTTGTTTCTGAAAATGCGGGGACGGTGGTGCGCCAGTGGCTAAAAATGAGAGATTTCTGCTCAGGCGTGCGCTTGGCCGGCTCGGTTTGAAGGGCGAGGGCCACGGCCCGGGGGAGTGGAGGCGCTTGAAGCGGCTCGGAGCTGACTGCGATGCGGAAGCGGCCCAGAAAATTGTTGTGGCGACCGTGGGCGTCCGATCCGCCGTGTCGGTACTTCAAGGTGGCGCGAAGTTCCAGCGGCCCCGCAGGCCATTCGTTGGTCGCGAATTGCGCGGTCCAAACGAGATCCTGGTGGCGGAGGCCCGGGCCACGATCTGTGCCCCAGGCGGTCTCGTCTTTGCCGTCGATGAGGTAGGACGCTGGCCCAACGCGGCGTTTGTCATCAGCGGCTTTCTTAAAGAATGGATCGATGGGCTGATCAGGAAGCTCGAAGTCGGCGAGAGCGTTGGCGAGCTTAAGAGCTTTCCATGCATTGGTCGTGCCGAGGCTGCGGGCTTCAATGATGAGTTCGCTGACGGCGAAAGTTCCTTTGTAACTACGTCCGGGGCCGTTGAAGGGAAGGTCACCATGGGTGAGCGCTTCCAGGCGCAAGGCGGTGAGATTCGTGGTCTGAATGTTTGTGGCAGTCAGGACCAGTTCGCCTTCGGTGGGGCGGAAGCCGAGAGTCAGGACGGAGTCGTCGGGCAGGACGTCGGGGTGCGCGAGGCCGCCGATCCATTCCGGATGGAGAGGCTGAATGTTTTTCCAGACGACTTGCTGCGTCTTCACGTCCGCTTCCCACTTTTCAAGCTGCGTTTGCCAATCGGGAGTGTTCTTCTGCAGCGCGGCCTCAGCTTCTGCTACGCCTTTTTTGATGACGGCTATCTCTTGAGCCTCGGCATCGGAATAGATCCATGAAGTCGCCTCGTAATCATTGTTCAGGAAGGCGAACATTTTGAAATATTCTTCGTGCGTGATTGGGTCGTATTTATGGGTGTGGCATTGGGCGCATTGGAGGGTGACGCCGAGCACCGCTTTGCCGAGGCAATCCATCCGATCAAAAAGGCCTTCCATGCGGAACTGCTCGTTAATGATGGCGCCTTCCTCGTTGACCATCCCGTTGCGGAGGAAGCCAGTGGCCACGAGTTGTGACTGGGTGCGGTTCGGAATGAGGTCGCCGGCAACCTGCTCAATGACGAACTGGTTGTAAGGCATGTCGGCGTTTAGGGCGTTGATAACCCAATCGCGCCACGGCCATTGATTGCGGGGAAGATCCTTTTCGTAGCCATCACTGTCCGCGTAGCGGGCGACATCGAGCCAATGACGCGCCCACTTCTCGCCGAATTGCGGTGAAGCTAGCAGCCGTTCTACGGCATCAGCGTAGGCGGCCTTGGGATTGGATTGGTGAGCCTTAACAAAGTCCCGCACCTCTGAAGGTGAAGGGGGTAGCCCTGTGAGATCGAGGGACAGCCGGCGGAGCAAGGTTTCGGGCGCAGCCTCGGGGGAGGGCTGAAGGGATTCTTTGGCGAGGCGGGCGCGCACAAAAGCATCGATGGGGTGCTTGCTGTTGTTCCCCTTAATCTTTGGCACGCCAGGACGATCTGGAGCGATGAATGCCCAGTGGCCCTCGTATTCCGCGCCGCTGGAAATCCATTGGCGGAGGGTGGCAATTTGCTCCGGAGTGAGCCGCTTGCCCGTTTTGGCGGGAGGCATCAGATCGTCTCCGTCGTGCGTCTCCACGCGAGTGATCAATGAGCTTGCGGACGGTTTGCCAGGAACAATGGCCGGATCGCCTGATTTCCCACCCTTTAACGCGTCTTCCCGAACATCGAGGCGGAGGCCGCCTTTACGCGCTTGTGCATCCTGCCCATGGCAGTCGAGGCAGTTCTCCGCCAGGATTGGCCGAATGTCGCGATTGTAACTGAGTTTCCCTTTCTCGGCAGCCGCAAGGGTGAACGCGCAAAAGAGCATCAGAAGCAGGCGCAGAAATGCTGGGGCTGGCATGGAAAGCATAGGGTGTAACTGTCCGCCAATCTTAACCCAAGATCGTGTCGGGAACAGTAGAAAGTTGCCTCGTGGGTGGCCGAAAACTGCTTTGCGCAAAAAGGAATTCTTCGAGTCGGGGGGCGCTTATCCCGCTCAGGCGCGCATGGTGGGGGGCGGAACTCCCCGGTTATGCGCCGTCTACGACGGCAAGATTGGGAATGCGGAGGGGCTGCGGTGGAAAGTTGCTTGCGTGGGGGCGGGTGATTGGACGAGCATAAGTTACTCCTATGAATCTGCTCAAATCTGTGTTTGGCCTCTGCTGCTTGTTGCTGAGCGTCGCCGCCGCTGAACCGACCTTGCATGAAAAGCTGGAGCCGCTCCGGCCTCTGCTGGGAAAGACGTTCAAGGGTGAGTTGAAGAACTCCACGGCAGAACGTCCATTGATCAACGTGATGCGCTTTGAGCGGGCGCTAAACGGGCAAGGTGTGCGCATTGTTCACAGCCTGAACGACGGGGTGTACGCCGGTGAAAGCATGCTGGTGTGGGATGAGGGGCGGGAGTCGATTGTTTACGGCTACTTTACCACTGCGGACTTCTACACGACCGGGACGATGAAAACCGAAAAAGGAAAACTGGTGACCCACGAGAAGGTGGGCGGGAAGGTTGGAACTGTGACCGAAGTGAAGGCGGTTTTCACCTTGAATGAGGATGGAACGCTGCACTTCAAGTCAGAGCATATGAAGAACGGCGCGTGGGAGGCTGGCCCGGAGATCTCCTACAAGCGCGACGATGCGGCAAAAGTGGTCTTTAAATAGTGAACCGCAATTAACCAGGCTTTATGATTCGACACCTTCTCACGTTAGCTGTGCTGTTGAGCATCACGACGGCGCCAGCCATCACCATAGGGGGCTCCAAGAAAGAGGCAGCGGCTGAAACGGAGGCGGATCGAGCGTATGCAGAGCTGCAGAAGGGATTGGAAACGCCCGCCACACCGGAAGACTGGCGGAAGGGAGCGCCGACTGCTGAAGAACGCGCGAGTTTCTATAACTCCGCGGCTCAACAGGCTTTGGAAAGCGTGAAGAAGGCGATTGCTTTCACCGAAGAATATCCGGATCACCCAAAGATCCCGGAGGTTAAAAAGAGTGTGGAGCGGATGCGGTTGCTCGCCATTCGTTACGGCAGTGAGATGGGAGCGCGGACCAGCGCATTCGAGGCACGCGCTGTGGCGCTGCAAACGGCCACAGGGGCTAAAGGGGCCTCGAATGCCGTCGACCATGAAGCGTTAGCCCGTGGGGCGCGTGAGTTGCAGAAGGACTTTCCGTATGAGCCGCGAGTGTATGATCTCCTGCACACCGCGGCTCGAGGGCTTAAGAAGGATGCGGCGCGGGAAATCTACAGCGACATCGCATCTAGTTTGATCGCGGAGCCAGCGCTCAAGGGGAAAGCTGCGGGATTCCTGAATCGCATGGACATCGTGGGCCAACCGATGTCGCTGAAGTTCACCAGCGTGCAGGGAAAGCCGGTGGATATCACCCAAATGAAAGGGAAGGTGGTGCTGATTGACTTCTGGGCAACGTGGTGCGGACCGTGCCTTGCGGCCATGCCGAACGTGAAGAAGACCTACGCTGAGCTGAACAGCAAAGGATTCGAGATCATCGGCATCTCATTTGACGATAATCGCGCCCGGCTCGTGAACTACATCCAGAAAGAAGCGATGCCGTGGCCGCAGTATTTTGACGGGCTTCGGTGGAACAATCGTTATGGCCGCGAATTTGGGATCACTGGAATTCCCTCCATGTGGCTTGTGGACAAGAAGGGAATCGTGCGTGACCTGAAGGCGGGCGAGAACCTTTCGGCCAAAGTGCAAGCGTTGCTGGCAGAGGAATAGCCTGCGGCTTGTTGCAAGACTCACCGGGCAGGGCGGAGCACTTCCCCCTTGATCTTGTCGAGGATACCGTTGACGAACTTGCCGCTGTCGTCCGTGGAGAATTTTTTGGCGATGTCCACCGCTTCATTAATGCTTACAACGGGAGGGATGTCGTCGCGGTGGAGCATTTCGTATATGGCAAGCCGAAGCACATTGCGATCGACCGTGGCCATGCGGTTAAGATCCCAGTTCTTGGCGACCTGCTTGATCTTGCCGTCGATTTCCTCCAGGTGCTGGACGGTGCCGCGGATGAGCGGTTCGGCGAACTCGCGGAGAGCGACTTCCTCGGTGGTGGGGGGAGGAAGCTCGACCTGCTCGCCCCAACGGGCGGGGCCGCGCTCCTCGTTGATCGCCTCTGCGCGCTGGGAATCCCAGAATTGCGCGAGCGCTTCCTCAATGTTCTCCGGCTTGTTCAGGTCGTACTGAAAAAGAAACTGAACCGCGCGCTCACGCGCCTCACGTCTAATCCCCATGCATTAAGATTGGTTGCGGGTCGAGCGGGAGCAAGCCCGGAGACCCTGTTTGTCTGTTACGTTTTGCGATGATACGGGAAGGTTAATCGCGGAAGTTGTTGAAACTGAGCGCCAGCGGGAATTCGTGAGCTTTCACCGCCGCGATCACCTCTTGCAAGTCGTCACGGCTTTTGCCGGTCACGCGGACTTTCTCGTCCATGATCTGAGTGGTGACCTTCAGCTTGGTGTCGCGGACAAAGGTGGTGACCTGTTTGGCAACAGCGGTTTCGATGCCCTGCTTGATCTTAAGGGTGAGACGCGCGTGGCCAAGAGGTGAAATGTCGGGATCGGGGCGGTCGATGTTCTTCATGCTGATCCCGCGCTTGCCGAGCTTGGAGAGGACGATTTCTTCCAGGGTCTTGATGCGGAATTGGTCCTCGGCGGTGAGCTTGATTTCGTTCTTTTCGAGGATGATCTCGGCTTTGCTCCCTTTGAAGTCGAAGCGGGTGGCCAATTCTTTCTTGGCCTGGTTGACCGCGTTCTCGACTTCCATCGAGTTCACTTCCGAAACTATGTCGAATGACGGCATGGGGCGGATGCTAGGAAGGGCAATGGGTGTTGTCGAGAGTGAGCGTGGAAAGTGCGGATGGAAGGAACGCCCGGTCAGGGGACCGGGCCTACCATGCAGTGCACGGGCTCGGATGTGGGATGTTTAGCCGTCGGATGGGTCCACCCGGCCTGGCTTGAAGATGACGCGTTTGGCTGGGTCAGCGTTTTCGCGGAAGAGGACAACCACGTGCCCAACGGCCTGGATCACGACGCTGTTTGTCGCTTCGGATAGCTCTTTCGCAAGTTCTTTCTTCTCTTCTTTGAACTCGGCGAATTTCACTTTGATCAGCTCGCGGCGATCGAGGGCGTCGTTGACGCTCTGCACGAACGCCGGGCTGAGGCGGTTCTTGCCGACGTGCAAAAGCGGGTCGAGCTTTTGCGCGAGGGCTTTGAGGTGGCGGAGCTTGGCTCCAGCTAACTTTTCACTCACAGGAAATGCAGCTCCTCACATTGGGACGAGCTTGTAAACCTTGCCGGTCTTGCCGACCAATCCGTTGGAGGCGTTCGTAAGAACGTAAAGTTCGCCGTCAGCGTCTTCGCCCATGCCAACGATGTAGCCTTGAATCGTGCCTTTTTCGTGCGAGGCAAGGGCGAGTTGCTTCACGGTCCATTTGCCGTTGGCGCTGTCGGGCGGAGTGGCAAGAAGCATCACGCCCATGCCGAGCGCCCAGTTCTGGGACCAGTCGGCGAAGACATATTTGCCGGTGAGATGCGGGAGGGCTTTGCCGCGATAGACGTAACCGCCATTGATGGAGATGCCGAGCTTCTCCCCTTCAGGAGAGTTGTTCTTCATGTTGCGGTATTCGAAAGCGGGATCGAGGAGAGGCTCACCGAGAGCGCCCACCTTCGGGCAGTCCTGCGGAGGCTTTTCAGGGCTCTTTGGATCGAAGCAGTGGAAGCCTTCGCGCACGCGCCAGCCATAGTTGCCGCCTTTGACGATGATGTTCACTTCTTCCCACATGTTTTGGCCAACGTCCGCTGCGAAGAGCTGACGGGAGCCGCCGCGATCGAAGGAGAAGCGCCATGGATTGCGGAGGCCGTAAGCGTAAATCTCTGGACGGCCTTTGCCATTGGTGGCGAAGGGATTGTCCTGCGGGATGCCGTAAGGCTGCTTTGAATCGATGTCGAGGCGAAGAATTTTGCCGAGCAAATTGTCAGTGCGCTGGGCGTTGCCTTCCGGCTCATGACCGAGGCCCATGTCGTTTGCCCCGCCGCCGTCGCCTAGAGCGAGATAAAGGTGCCCGTCAGGCCCGAAAGCGATCTGGCCACCGTTATGGTTGTCCTGCGGCTCGTCCACTTCCAGGATCAGCTTCTCGGACGAGAAATCGACGGTGGCATTCTGCTGGTTCACTTTGTATTCAACCAGCTTGCCGGTATGGTTCCAGCCCTGCGGGGCGTTTGGACGAAGGCGGCCGCTATAGAAGGCAAACAGGCGGCCGTTCTCGGCGAATTTCGGGTGGAATGCGAGGCCCAGCAAGCCGCGCTCGTCGAAGCCTTGCTTGATTTGCGCAAGCTTGGTGCGCACGTCCAAAAACGTCTGCGGACGGACCTTGCCATCTTTATCGATGATATGGGCGGTGCCGATTTGGTCCCCCACCAGCAATCGGCCGGAATTGTCCGGATAAGGGATGAGAGTGACGGGCGAGGTGAAGCCTGCAGCAAACTCGCGGAGGCCGACCGATTGGTCAGCCGCGAAAGCGCTGGCGGCTGCGGCGCAGATGGTGAGCGCAGCGGCGAGCTTGGAAATAATCGTTTTTGGTGTCACGGCGCGCATCATAGCGGGTCAATGGGCAATAACAAGGGCGACCCGGGGCGCGGAGGTCAGGTTTCGCGCTGGATGAGCTGCCAAAGCTCGTCGAAGGTCATTTTCACGAGGATGGGAGTGCCGGTGACCATTTGCACGAACGATCCCCGGGCTGGATTGTTCCTGTCGGGAAAGGCAACGACGATGTGTGCGGTGTTGAGGATGATCTCCTCGTTTTGTCCTTCCAGCGATCGTGTGACACGCAACAGAGCCATGCGTGCGAGCTTAGGGATGCGCAATTGAGTTGCAATGCGAACCAGCGCTCGCGTGGCCGCCTCCAATCGTGTAGAGATGCCCTATGCACCCAATGCGCATTCCAGCCGCTCGCCTCGCTGGCCTCTTTATGGCTCTACTGTTCGCACTCAGTGCGCCGGCAGCGGAGTTCCGCGCGGAAAATTTTCCAGATTCGAATTGGAGGACGTGGGCGCCGCGTGAGGAGATCAGCCCCAAGTTCGATGTTGTCCCCAGCGGCGGACGCCGCGGCGCCAGCGCTTTGCGCATCCAGATGAAAAATGAAAGCGAGCACGGCGGGTGGGTGACCGAAGTGCGCAGCATAGCGCCGGGCGAGATGCACAAGTTCAGCGCGTGGTATGCAGCCAGCAACATCCAGCATGATGCCAGGTCGGTGATCGCGAAGATTGAATGGCTGAATGAAAAAGGTGAGTTGGTGCGTGCGCCTGATTTCGCGATTTCCGGGCAGGGCGATGGGCAGTGGCGCCAGGTTTCGTTGACGACCCCGGCTCCGAAGCAGGCGGTGGCAGCGCGGCTTCAGCTCGCCATTGGGTTCGCGAAGGACGCGACGGTTGTGTGGGATGACATTTCCTTCGGCCTCGCTCGGGATGTGTCCAAGCGAGTTGTTCGCGCGGGAACCATCTTCCTGCGGCCGAGGGGGACAAAGTCCGCCGGAGAGTCCGTCGAGAAGTTCTGCAAATTGGCTGAAGCGGAAAGTAACGCGAGGTTGGACATTCTCTGCTTGCCGGAAGGAATCACCGTGATTGGAAACGGCAAAAGCTACGCGGCGGTGAGTGAATCCGTCCCGGGACCAACCACGGAACGGCTTGGGAAACTCGCCAGGCAACTTCGCAGTTATGTGGTCGCGGGCCTCTATGAGCGGGAGGGCGCGGTGATTTACAACACGGCGGTGCTGTTGGGGCGCGACGGGAAGCTGGTGGGCAAGTATCGAAAGACACATCTACCCCGTGAGGAGTGGGAAGCGGGGTTATCGCCAGGGAATGAATACCCGGTTTTTGAGACGGACTTTGGAAAGATTGGGCTGATGATTTGTTGGGATGTGCAGTTTCCAGAACCGGCGCGAGCGATGGCATTGAAGGGCGCTGAGGCGCTCTTTCTGCCGATTTGGGGCGGGAGCGAAGTTTTGGCCCGAGCGCGGGCGATCGAGAACCATGTGTTCCTGGTCAGTTCGAGTTACGACATGAAGACATTTATTGTGGCGCCGGACGGGAAAGTGTTGGCGGAAGCGAGTTCCGAGCAGCCGCTCGCGACCGCGGAGTTGCGGTTGGATGAGCACATTTTCCAGCCGTGGCTTGGGGATATGAAGAACCGGACCTGGAAGGAGCGGCGACCGGACATCGCAGTGGAAACGCGCTCACGCTAACCCCGATTGCAGGAACAGGCGCGCGGCGGGTTGTTCCAGCGGCTCGAGCAGCGGAGGTTGGTGCATGCGAGCGGCGAGCGATGCAGCGGAGCTGAAAGCGCCCGATTTATCGGCGCGCGCCGCTGGGCTTCGTTACATTTGCAATGAGTCGCATGGGATCACCCGCAAGAAGCGGGGGAAGACCTTCAAATACATTGATGTCAGCGGCACCGAAGTGACGGACGAGGAAACTCTCGCGCGCATCAAGCGCCTTGCGATTCCCCCGGCTTGGACAGAAGTGTGGATTTGCCCCAATCCCGACGGGCACTTGCAGGCGACAGGGCGCGATGCGAGGGGGCGCAAACAATATCGTTATCATCCCCGCTGGCGCGAGGTGCGGGACGAAAGCAAATACGCGCGGATGATTGCGTTCGCCAAAACCTTGCCGAAGATCCGGCAACGGCTTGCGCAGGATTTGGGTCGCCCGGGACTTCCGAGGGAGAAGATCCTCGCGACGGTTGTTAAGCTGCTTGAAACAGGCTTCATTAGAGTAGGCAACGAGGAGTATGCGCGCGCAAACAAGTCATACGGTTTAACGACCTTGCAGGACAAGCATGTGAAGGTGCGTGGGGGTGCCATGCGTTTCGAATTCCGGGGAAAGAGCGGCAAAGATCACCAGATTGACATACATGATCCGTACCTGGCCCGCATTGTGAAGCATTGCCAGGATCTGCCGGGGCAGGAGCTGTTCCAATATATCGACGAGAATGGACGGCAGCTGGACGTCACCTCCACGGACGTAAATGAGTACCTGCGCGAGGTGACGGGGCAGGAGTTCACCGCGAAAGATTTCCGCACCTGGGCGGGGACGGTGCTTGCGGCGATGGCTTTGCAGGAGGTTGAGAAAGCCACAACTCAAAAAGCCGCGAAGAAAAATATTATTCGCGCGATTGAAAGTGTGGCTGAGCGGCTGGGCAACACACCCACGATTTGCAAAAAGTGTTACGTGCATCCCGCGGTGGTGGACGCTTATCTTGAGGGCATTGTTATCCAGATGGCGCGGCGGAACGCCCGCCTTGCCCTTAAGGATGAGCAGCTACGGCCTGAGGAGAAAGCGGTGTTGCAGTTGCTCGAGAGACGATTGGAAGCGGAGAAGAGCAAGCCGTCGTTGCTGCAGCAACTGGAGGCTTCGCTTCAGCATCGGCAGAAGGGGAAGGGGCGGGTGAAAGAGCGCATGCAGCGGCAGGTTGCAATGGCGGCGCCGAGCCGCGATTAAGCGGCACTCGTTGTGGTGAAGCCCCAAGCCGCCGCTTTTGTCAGTAGCCTATTTCTTGGCGTTGTCCTTTTTCTTCTCAGTTTTGGATCCCAGCTTCAGTTCCACGTTTTGATCCAGGCCGGGCCTGAGCGCCTGCACAAAGGCATTCTTCAAAATTGCGCGAATCGTCTCCCATGTTCCAACCTGGGGATCGTCAAACCTGCCGCTGAACGGCACGACCGTCGCAAACTGGTCCTTGGGCTGGTTTGAAAAGAGATGGACCACGCCGGTCACAATTGTTTCCCAGGCAAGCTTTAGCGGATTCTCGTTATCCTTCTTGATTTCGAGGATGTTCACATCGCGCATGAGCGGTTTCACATAACCCTTGAAGCTGCCTTCCGCAGCGGCCATCTCGCCGTACAAGTGGAGAGTGCCGCCATCGATATCGACCTTCCCATAAGCCTCGAAGAAATCGTTCAGCGCGGTCAGGTTCACATTGGTGAGCTTCAGGTTCATGTCGAACGTTGGCTCGTAAGCCAGGGGGTTCAGTTTCATGTGGGCTTGAAGCTGGCCGCCGCCGATGCTGTCACCCTCAAGCCGAATGGAAGCGGGAAGATCCTGCTTAGTATCCCGCGCGTTGGTCAGGTTGGTGGCCACCGCGAACATGTTGGTGATGGCGATGTCCACCTTCGGGGTCGAGTGAAAATCGTGATACCAAACCTCGCCATTATGAATGGTGAACCGATTGATGCGGAACGGGAACAACTCTTCGACAACGCGAACCCAGTCGTTCGTGGTCTGTGGTTCGTCCGTCTTTTTTTGGGGTTCTTTGACGAAGTTGAGCTTGCCTCGATAGACATCGATCTCGCTCACGAGCGCGCCATGAAAAAGCTCCTTCCACTCAACTGAAAACTCCACTTTAGGAGCTTCAAAATAGGGCACCGGGACATCCTCCTTCAGCTTCTGAATCTTAACATCGTTGATGGCGTAAGCGCCGCGGATCAGCGCGATATCTACATCCTCGACGCGGCCGCGGTAGCCATCCAGGGTGGCAAGTTTCTTGTTCACGAAGTCCCGCACCAATCCTGGCAGGGCCAGTCGGAGCGCAATCAAGGCCACCACAAGCAAGGCCAACCCAATTACAGCGTTTCTGCGTAGGCGCAGCTTCATAAAAAGTCCCCGGGAATAAGTTAACGCAGGCTCGATGCCCTGCCGCACTGAAACGCCGGTCGCGCAAAACCTGAGAGCAGGTCGGATGCCTTCATAAAACAAAAGCGGAGCCATCCCACCCGGCTCCGCCTTGTCCCACTTTTTATCCAATCCCTGACAGCGTCTGTTGTAGCAAATGCCGTTGCTGCCGGAATCAGCAGTCGGGATGAAACCGGATGGGGGACGTTCCCCGAGCGCAACTCCGCACAAACCATCATTCTCTCCTTTTCTTCACGCGCATGATGCGATTACGTTGAAAAGCATGACCCTGGGAAACAATGCGCCTGCTGGACGTTTCGTGACGTTAGGGCAGGAGGAAATCGAGCAGTTGCCCAACCACGTGCGCTATTGGCATCTGAAGCCAGGCCTGGTGCAGGACACCAACCTGTTATTCGTGCGCGCCCACTTTCCGCCCGGGCAAGCGCATCAATTTCATCACCACCCGCATATGGAGGAGATCATCTTCATCTTGAAAGGCCGCGGGGAAGAATGGCTCGAAAAAGAGAAGAGGATTCTTGGGCCTGGCGATTCCATTTACATCCCAGCGGGAATGGTCCACGCGACTTACAACATTGGTGAGGAAACCTTGGAATTTCTGGCGATTCTCACGCCAGCGAAAAGCGCGCAACCGGACACAGTGGATGTCAGCGCGGAGGAGCCTTGGCGGTCGTTGAGGCCGTGGCCATAAGCCGCCGTGTGACAATCGTGTGATATACCAATTGGACAGCTTGCGCTTGGCGCGGGCATCCACATAAATCCCGGGAACCTTTCGCGATCAGTGACCTATATTCCAATTTCAGCATGAACAGCAGACGCAAATTTTTACAGCTCGCCAGCGCGGCGCCTTTGGTGGCCGCCGGATGCGCGAATCTCCGGCCAACCACATCGCCTCAGTCGCGTGGCGGGAGAAAAGGCCCTAAAAAGATCATTCACATGGTCGCGGACGGAATGAGTTCGGGAACGCTTTCATGCGGCAACCACTTTTCTGAATACACACGCGGCCGCGCGCTGAGCCTCGTGAAGCTCACCCGCATGCCAGGCGCGCACCAGGGGTTTATGGATATGCGGTCGCAAGACTCAATCGTCACTGATTCTTCCGCTGCGTCTTCGGTCTGGGGTTCGGGCGTACGGATTCCAAACGGCAAGGTGAATCAGAACAGCGAAGGGCAGAAGTTGGTGACGCTGTATGAGCTGATGCAGGATGCCGGATGGAAGCGTGGGCTGGTGACCACAACCGAGATTACTCACGCCACGCCCGCCGGGTTCGCTGCCTGCACAGCGAGCCGCGATTTTGCCGATGAGATCGCTGCCCAATACCTGGAGCGGAGAGTCGATGTTTTGATGGGCGGGGGGCATAAATTTTTCAAAGCGTCGTCGCGGAAGGATAAACGCGATCTTTTTGCGGAGTTCAAGGCGGCGGGTTACGCCGTCGCCCAGACCCCTGCGGAGCTGCGCGTGATGGGCGAGCAGGAGCGCGCCATCGGCATATTCTCCGAAAGCCATATACCGTACGTCATCGACGTAAAAGGTGGCCGGCTCAAAGTGACTGAAACTCCGAACCTGGCGGAGATGACCCGCGCTGCGCTGAATCAATTGGCCCGCCATGAGAACTTCATTCTGCAGGTTGAAGGTGGCCGGGTGGATCATTGCTGCCATGCTATGGACGCCGCAGGAGCGGCCCATGAGATGATCAGCTTCGACGAGGCTCTGGACGTCTGCCTCAGCTTTCAACGTGAGCACCCGGAAACGCTTATAGTCATCACCACTGATCATGGCACAGGCAACCCTGGCCTGAACGGGATGGGCTCTGAGTACCGCGACAGCCCCCGTCTGTTCACCAACACGACCAAGATCAAGATGTCGATCGGCGAGTTGGTAAAAGAGGTGAAGAAAGGGAAAACGCCCCAGGAGATGGCAGCGCGTTTAAAAGAGGCCACCGGTTACGAGGCTTCAACAAAGCGAATGGAACTGCTTCAGCCCTATATCGACGAGAAAGGAACCCCGCTTTACGAGTCGTACAAATCCGACACCGCTGCGCTTTCGCAAGTGCTGGCCAATTACACTGGGGTTAGCTTCACGAGTGGATCACACACCTCGGACCTTGTCCCTGTGATTTCGATGGGGCCGTCCTCCGAAGATTTCCAAGGCATCATCGAAGGCCCGCATATTTTCGAGCGCTACACGGATTACGCAGGCATCAAGTTCCGCAACCCCGCTGAGGCTCTGGTGCGTGTTGCGGAAGCTGGCGGTGGCCGCGAGCGAGTTGAAGAGTATTGGGAAGCTTTGACGTGATGAGTTACGCTGCCTGCAAGCGATGTTTCGTGAAGCGCGCATTTTTATTCGTCATTCCGTTTCCGGGCGTTTCCTCGCCTCGGCAAAAGAGTGGACCCGTGAGTTCGAGGATGCGCGTCTCTTTGAGACGCCGGAGGAAGCTCTTGAGTTTCTGCGGCTGCAGGAAGTTGAGGATGGTGAGGTGGTGATAAAGCCGGAGAAACTGCAGCGGGAGCGGCGGTTTTCCTGTGTGCGGCTGCGGCGCACGAAGATCGCTTCGGATTAGGGGTTCCGTGGCTTAGACGCCGGGGGAGTGGCCGTAAGCTCGCTCCACCTTTGCCACTCGAACGTGATACTCGGTGTACCAGGTTCGTTTCCCCAGCGCTTGTGCCTGAGCGTGATCGACATGGGCTTTCCAGCGGGCGATTGCTTCTTCGCTCTGCCAATAGGACACCGTGATGCCGAGGCCGTCGGAACCGCGCGCGCTTTCAACCCCAAGGAAGCCTGGTTGCTCACGGGCCAACTGGACCATGCGCGAAGCCATCTGACCATAACCACGGTCTCCGTCCGAACGAGTGGAAGTGAAGATCACTGCGTAGTACGGAGGCTCCGGGGTGGGGGCTATCGGCGAGCCAGAGGAATGAGCGGAGTCTATTGGTTCAGTCATTTTTTCGCGTTCAGCGCTTCCAGGTAATCGAGCAAGGATGCGAACTCACGGAGCGTGAGCGTGGCTGCGAGGCCCTCGGGCATGAGCGACTTTTCGAGTTTCTCGCGCTGGTTGATATTGCTCACTGGAATTTTGATTTCCTGGGCAGCGACATTGCGGATCGTCACCGCGTCCGCCGCTTCCAGCGTGACAAAGCCTTCGTGCTCCTCGCCGTCTTTCAAGACGAAACGATTGGCGACGAATCCCTGGGCCAGCGTTTTGTTCGGAACAAGAATCGCTTCGGCAAGTTCCGCGCGTTTGTAGGTGGCCGCAATGTTGCCCAAATAGGGGCCGCGTTGCGCCTCCTCGGCGCTGACGGTATGGCAATTATTGCAGGTGAGTTGTGTAAAGAGAGATTCTCCGAGCTTTGGATCGCCTTTAATGCGTGTCGCCCTTCGGATCACGTCCACTACAGCCATGGACTCGAGCTTTGCGCTTTCGTTCGCATTGTTGTCGCCTTCGATGCGGAGCGCTCGCGCTGCTTCTCGCGCCGCGTTGGCCACCTTCGGGTCACTGTCAGCGAGCGCGCTCACGACCTTATCCCGATAGGGGCGAAATTCAAGGAGACGAACGGCCTTGAGAATTTGTTCCCGGCGCGCAGGGTCTTTCCAACCTTCTTCAAGGGCGATCCGCGCAGCTTCTTTGGCTTCGACGGAGGCGGACTTTCTATCGGACAAGCGGAGCAGAGCGGCATCGGCGAGCACCGACCGCTCTTCGCGCTTGGCGGCGAGATCGAGCAAAACCTGGCGCTGATTTTCAAGGGCGGCGGAATTGAGGAAACTATCCCGTGCCATGCGCCGCTCGCGCTCCGCTCCCGCATCCTTACCCTGCTCCAGCGCGCGCAAAGCCTGTAGCGAGCCTTCAACTGCTTCCGCTTTGTCCACTTTGCTCAAGGCGATGACGGCGTGGGCGCGCGTCACGTCGGGGGTTTGCTCCGCGCTTGTGGCTTGCAAAAGCAGCGGGAGCGCTTTGCCTGGAACGTGATCCGCGCGTGAGAGCTGGCCAGCCAGGGCGGGCAGAACGCTCGGATCCGCAGCGGCAAGGTCAATGATTTTGTCCATGGCGTCGGTGGCGCTGATCTTGTGGCGATTGAACTCGGACACGATGAAGGTGGCCTCGGAAGCAGGCGCCGCCGTGAGCGCCTTCTTCAAGGCGGCCAAAATGGCAAGCGATTCGCTCCACGTTTCCGGCTGGTAGTACGGTCCAGTGGTGTCAGGCCGTGTGCCCCAACTATCCCCCTTCCACACGCCTTCTTTGAAATGCAGTCGAGCGAGCGCCGTGATCAAGCCTCGCTTCCGCCCGGGTGCTCGCTCAGTCTCCAATCGCTCAAGCAGAGCTGTGGTCACAGCGCGATCGTGCAACGCGGACAACACGCGCAACGCGCCGTTCCGTTCAGCCTCTGATGCCCCAGTCGAATCAACGAGGGAAAGGCACGCATCTTTGGCTTTGAGTTGTTTCAGGGCCTGGATGGTTGTGTGAACGACAACCTCGTCAGAGTCATTCAGCAGGGCGGCAAGAGCACCGGCATGCTTGGCTTCGCCCATCCGCGCGAGCGCAATGGCAGCTTGCAAGCGGGTGCGCGGATCCTCGGCTCGCAATCCGCTTAGGACCACGTCGGCGGGGATCTGCTTGTTCTCCTCCAGCCTGTCCGCCAGCGCCCGAATTGCAAATTCCTGAATCGTGCTGTCGCTTGCGAGCCCCGCGATAAGCGGGTGCGACTTAGCGCCAAGCGCTTGCTTCAATGTGAATATCGCGGCGACGCGGGATGAGCGCGCGACTGATGAATTCTTGGCCAACTCAACCAACAGTTGCGCTGTGGCTTCATCCACGCCTTTGCGCACGAGTGCGCGCTGGGCTTCCACGCGCCGGCGAGCGCTTGGCGATTTCAGTTGTTCGACCAACTGTGTGGCTGCGAGCGTGTTGAATTCCGGCAGCGGCGCGGGCGCCCACCCGCGTGGCGACAAGCGGACGATGTAACCGACATCCGGACCGGCCCAGTTGAACGTCGCGCCCTTCCAGCTTGCGGCGTAGATGCGGCTGTTCGCGTCCACATCCAGATCGGTGGCGCGCGTGATGCCGAGAAACTCCTTCTGCTCTGCCGCAAAGGTGGAGCCCTTGGGTGTTAGCCGATGTTGGTAAATCCAGTTTCGGCCCCAATCCGCTGTGAAGGGCGCATTGTTCCATTCAGCCGGAATGCCTGGCTCATCGATCCAGGCCGCGCCGCAACCGGAGCCGCCGCCGTAATCGGCCAGTGGTTTAACGATCTCGTCCCCGAAATTTTTGTAGAGGGAGGGGTAGCCATGCTCTGCCAGCGCAGTGTGGTGATGCAGGCGAATGTCCCAGCCGCCGCCGTCGTTGGTGTTGTCGCGCGAGATCAGGTCCAGTTCGGGGCTTGTGGCGGTTTCAAGAATATTGCGGGTGCCACGGGAATAGAGTTCCAGGCCTGTGCCGTCCGGACGGACGCGAACGACGCCGCCTGCGCGGAGCTGGAGCTTGCGGCCATCAGTTCCCTCCGCCTCCATAAAACCGAAATCGCCAATCGCGCAGTAAAGCCAGCCATCGATCCCAAGCTCGAGCCCGTTGGAACTGTGATCCGCAGGGCGGTCCTTGAAGGTAAACGCAATGTTCTTAACGAGAATTTTCTGCTCATCCGACTCCCCATCCCCGTTGTGATCAATGAATGCGCTGATGTGCGGCGGGTGGAGAAGATAAAGGCGATCATTGTCCCATACCAAACCACGGGGAGAATCCACATCGTTGACGAACACCTTCGACTCATCCGCTTTGCCATCACCATCAATGTCGCGAAGTCGAAGGATGCGCCCGCGATGGGGGTCGCGGCCCAGAGAGCCGTTGCCATCACTAGAAACATACACAGTTCCATCTGGGGCAGCGGCGACGAACACAGGGTAATTTGCCAGCGGAGGGCCGGCGAATATTGTCGCATCGAAACCTTCCGGAGCTTTGACGTCCGCCATGTGCTTCGCGTCGGCTTCCGCCTTTTCAGTGGCGGCAGTCTTCTTCAGGTGCGTTTCATCGAGCTTGCCTGCGGCCCAGAGCGTGCCGCGTGCCACCAAATCCAGGTAACGCGGATCAGACACCGTTTGGTTGTTATGCCCTAGAGTTGTGCTGAAAACTCGTGTTCCGTTGAAGTCGGTGACCCAGGCAACAACGGCTTCGTCCACCCGTTCCGTTCCGTCCCGCCGTTTCACCTTTTGCGAGCCGCGCACAAGCGGGGTAGCTGTCTCGAAGACTTTCACGTTGTTGTAAAGCTCCTCGCGAATCGTGGTCCATTTCTGCATTCCCTTGGTGATGGGGTGATCATTGGTTCCGAAAGAGAGTGCGATTGGCTCCTGCGGTCCGTGTGAGGAGGATTGAATTCCGACAAATTTAAACCAATCGTCTGTGCCGGTGCGGTAGCTGTGCATCGCACAGTGCAGGTTCACAGCCGGAACCGTTTTGTGGGCGTTCAGTATGTTCTGCACATATACTTGATCCTTCACGTCCGCCGAGCATTCGTCGTGGATCACAATGTCATAGCCCTTGGCCCAATCCGGATTCTTGTAGATTTCGAAGGAGGCCTTGGTGCTCCGGTCCTCGGTGTGGATTTGCTCGACCATGATATGAGCGCGCTCCTCCAGCCCTTTCTTCAGAATATCCTTTTGCGCGCCGTAGTCGTGGCAGCAGCCACCCGTGATCAGAAGAGCCTTTAGCGGCTTCACTTCTGCGGCTGTGGCGGAGAGCAATGGCAAAATGACTGCTGCGAGCTGCAGAAAGCGGCGGGTGACGCGAAAACAGAGACGGGCTGGCATAGGAAGTTTTTGGCGTAAAACTATCAGACGCGCCAACGAATTCGCGAATTCAGTGAGCCCGAACGGAACACGCATCACAGCGGTGAATTCACTGGAGCAACATCTGTGTTGGTTTAGCCTTGGGTCCATGGAAGAGGAACAGCCAATCGGCGGTGGCGTTGTTCACACAGTTCCAGACGACATGCGCAAGGCGTTAGCGGCAGATGAGGCCGCCCGCGAAAAATGGAACGACCTGACGCCTCTCGCACGCAATGAGTGGATATGTTGGGTGACGCACGTGAAGAAGGCCGAAACGCGGGCTGAACATATCGTGCGCCTGATCAACCAGCTCAACGAAGGAAAGCGTCGGCCGTGCTGCTGGCCAGGATGCCCACACCGCAATCCCTCCGCCGCAAAGTGGTTCAGGGGGGCCAAAGGACGCGCTCAACGGCCAAGGAAATAAAAAAGGCCCGCCGAAGCGAGCCTGTGCAAAACGGATGGAAGCTCCTGTTACAGAGCACGGCCAGCCGGACGCTCCACGTAGCGAAAATCGTCCATGGGCAGCGGGCCCTGGTACGAGTTAATTGAGTAGTTCTTTACGCTTTCGCAGCCAGTGGTCGCGAGCATAACGAAGGCCAAGCACGCGAACGCGCAGATCTTCAGATTCATGGTTTTCACTTTTGGTTTTACAATTCGGTTGTCTGGAGCGCGGGTCAATCGGGCGGAGCCTTATTTCAGAACAGCGGCATGGAAGGACTGCCAGTCGTCGAGGTTGTTCAGGTTGATCGCGTCGCGGTAGGAGCAATTCTCGTCGCTGAGGCCTGAGGCGGAGAAAATCTCTTTGCGTGTGCTGTCCGCGTGGATGTATCCGCGGATGGCAGAGTTGAGCTTTTCAACGGAAGCTTTATCCAGTTTCACGCCAGGCTGGCTCTTCACCCACGATTCAAACTGGGTGTAGGTCGGGCGGCTGCTCTTGATGTAATCCAGCGTCTTCTGGCGGTCCAAACCTAGGCCATCGAGCACCATTTGGTCGTAACCCTTGCCGCAGCCAGGATAGTTCGGGTCTAGTTTGCCAGCAGCTTCGAGGGAAGCCTTAAGCCAGAGGCGAGGCAGGTGCAAAACTCCTAGAGGGCCGGCTGTGCCGGAACTGATTAATGGAACGTAGGTCGTGCTCATATGGTTTTTAACAGCTTTACGGGCCGGAGCTTAGTTAACATATTCGAGAGTGGTCAACGCGATTTTGACCGCATCCATGGCTGAATACCCGCACAAGTTACCAACCTTAAGACCTCTCCCGGCAGTCGCAGTTGAGGCAACAACTAACGAGGCCACGGCTCAGCGCTTTAGGGTCATGGGCATGACTTGCCAGGGCTGCGCCCGGTCCGTTGGCGAAGCGGCCCGCTCTGTCCCCGGTGTGGCGGGCGCGCGGGTGGATCTTGCCCAAAACACTCTTTTTATCACATGGGCGCCTACCGCGATTAAGGATTCAGCTAAGGTCGTGCAGGCGCTCGATCAGGCGGGCTACACTGCATCACTGTTAAACAGCGGCACGGACTCGCCTAAGCAGAGCGAGTGGTCACCCACTGCAGGGTGGAAGTTCAATCTCGTATTCGGCGGCATCGCGACCGTCCTGCTTATCGTGGCAGAGTGGGTTTTCGGTTTGGGGATGACCCGTTGGTATCACTGGGCTGCATTCGCCATTGCGACCCCAGTTCAACTTCTCTGCGGGTCGCGATTTTATATCGGCGCATGGAACCAGCTGAAGCGGCGCGATTCGAACATGGACACGCTGGTGGCCCTCGGTTCGACCACAGCGTACGTTTATAGTGTTTACCTCCTTTTCCGCGGAAGCCATGGACACGTCTACTTCATGGACTCAGTGGCCATCATCACGCTCATCAGCGTTGGGCACTTTCTGGAAGCTCGCATGAGCATGCGGGCTGCGACCACGCTGCGGGCCCTTTTGGAACTGATGCCAGCGACCGCCCGCCGCGTCGCAGCCAATGGGGCCCTTGTGGAGACTCCCATCGAACAACTGACCGTTGGGGATAAGCTCCGCCTCCTTCCGGGCGATAAAATTCCGTTGGACGGCGCCGTTCTAAGCGGCCGCTCCGCAGTCAACGAATCCATGCTCACGGGGGAATCGCGCCCGGTGGAGAAACAAGCAGGATCGAAAGTCTACGGTGGCTCTATCAACGAAGATGGGCAACTCGACATTGAAGTGAACGCTGTGGGTTCCCAGACCGCGCTTGCGCGCATCATTGCCATCGTGCAGCAAGCGCAGGACAGCAAAGCCAACATTCAACGCCTGGGCGATGCAGTGAGCAGCGTGTTTGTGCCGATCGTGATTTGCCTCGCGCTTGGAACAGCGCTGTGGTGGGGGCTCGCCCCTGAGTCGGCCAGGGCTTTATCAGCGGCTCTGGAACCCTTTCTCTGGAACGCGCATCAAACTGTCGGCGGGTTAGAATCGGCCATCTTTCATGCTTGCGCGGTGCTGATCATCGCTTGCCCCTGCGCGATGGGTTTGGCGACACCAATTGCGATCATGGCGGGCGCAAATGCCGCGGCCGAAAAAGGTATTCTGGTTCGCGACGCGGCTGCCCTCGAAAAAAGCGGCACCATCACTTGCGTCGTTTTTGACAAGACAGGCACGTTGACCAAAGGAAGGGTCTCGGTCGCGGCATTCGACAGCTTCGGCAACACCAAAGCGGCCGGGCTAGCTTCAGCGCTTGCGAGCAAATCCAACCATCCTTTGAGCAAAGCGATCGCTTCGCATGCTGCTCCCCAGGGTAACGTTGAGGATTGGAAGGAAATCCGCGGTTCGGGAATTGAGGCGCGGGTGGACGGTCGTTTAGCGAGGCTCGGGTCTTTTCGCTGGATCGAAGGGCTCGGCGGCAACGTCTCGGGCGGGAAAAGCTTCCACGATTCTTGGGCTGCACGGGGCGCGACCGTGAACGCCTTGGTCGTTAATGACGAACTCATCGGTCTTGTTGCGCTTCAGGATCAGCTAAAGGACAAATCTGCCGAGGTGGTAAAGCGCCTTGAACGCGATGGCCTGAAGGTTCACATGGTGACTGGTGACAGCCGAATGGTTGCACAAGCCATCGCCGGATCTCTCGGCATTCCCTTGGAGAACGTCCACGCCGAGCAGATGCCGGAAGGCAAGGTTGGCATCCTGCAACAGCTCCAAGAGCGCGGCGAGAAAGTCTGCTTCATCGGTGACGGAATTAACGACGCGCCAGCGTTGGAGCAAGCAAATCTGGGCATAGCGGTGAGCGCAGCCAGCGACGTAGCGCGAGAAGCCGCGGATATCATCCTCATCAATTCGGAAATTGAAGCAGTCCCCGAAGCCATTCGGATGGCCCGGGCCACCTTGCGTGCAATTAAACAGAACTTGTTTTGGGCGTTCTTCTACAACGCCGCAGGGGTGCCTTTGGCGATCCTGGGATTCTTCACACCCATGCTCTCCGCAGCCGCGATGGGCCTCTCAGATTTGATTGTGATCATGAACGCGCTGCGCCTGCGTTATCGGAAATGAGGTTGGGTTGTCCTGTTATTTCTTGGATGGAGAGAAGTTTAGGACAGCTATTCCGAGCCGACGCCTTGTCCTGTTTTGCAACAGAAAGTTAAGGACGGGCTTCTGGATTATCGGCGACATCCTGCTTCAACAGGAGCTGCGGAGGCTCGGCCTTCTGGATTCTCAATGTGCGCATGGAGTTAAAGCGCAGGACTAGCTGAATGTCCTCCATGGCGCGGTCGCGAAAATAAGCCAAGGCACTTGCGGGGTCGTCGAACGTCAACGCTTCGTCAGGATTGGTTGTCCATTCCTGGGGCGCTTTGTAGTAGGTCAAACGATGGCAATGCTGGAGCAGAACCCGCACGGGTCGGGATGATGCACAAAGCATGCCGATTGTCGAGGTTGATCAAAATTGCAGCGGCGGAGGCGGACCTGTCGGTTACCGTACAGAACGAACTCTGACTCTAATCTCAGGGCTGCTCCCGTTGTTTGTCGGCCCCCCGCAGCTAACATAAGCGCTGGGAAGATTAGGGGACGTTTGTGAGATAGGGCGGTCTCTGAGCATGGCAGAGACCGCCTCTTTCATTTGTGTGAAGCCTTCTCCTCCGCCTCAACAGCTTCAACGGCCTCGCGCATCAGAGATTTGAAAGCATCTATGCCCTCGCCGTACCCGGCGGCAATCGGCAATACGCGCGTCTTGGGCACCTTCCTTTTGAACTTCTTGAGGTTTTCCTCCGCTTGCGGCTCGTCCATCTTGTTGGCGACCACATAGCGTGGCTTCTCCAACAAAGCTTTGTCGTAGAGCGCCAGCTCGTTCAGAAGCTGTTTGTAATCATCCCAGGGAAGTCGGTTATCCGTGCCGGCCATATCCAGCAGGATCACCAGGATTTTGCAGCGTTGGATATGCCGGAGGAATGCGTGCCCGAGCCCGACGTTCATATGCGCCCCTTCGATTAGCCCAGGCACATCGCACACCGTCAGCCTTCGCCAATCGGCGTATTCCACAATGCCGATCTGCGGATGGAGTGTTGTAAACGGATAGGGCGCAATTTTTGGCCGCGCCTTGGATATAGCTGCAAGCAAAGTCGATTTGCCCGCGTTTGGGTAACCGACGAGGCCGACTTCAGCGATGATTCGTAGCTCCAGCAGGTAGTTTCCTTCCGTGCCAGGCTCGCCAGGTTGAGCGAAACGGGGCGCTTGCCGACGGGCGGTTGCGAAGTTGCGGTTGCCAAGCCCGCCGCGGCCGCCTTTGCAGAGCACGAATCGCTGGCCGTCAGTGGTTAAATCCGCGACCAACTGCCCCTTGCGGCCGTCGGTGGTGGGCTTTTCGTCGTCGTCGGCCTCCAGGTTGATCTCCATGGCGCGCGCCCCCACCGCTGTTTTGAAGACGGCGCGCTTTCCCGTGGCCAAGCCGAGGGTGGGCCGCTCTTCCAGCTCTTTGCGCTGCTCTTCGGCGGCATCCGCAGAGTTGATGACGGGTGTGGTGTCCTCCACCTGCCAGACGAGTGTGCCGCAGGGAACCTTGATGACGAGATCCTTGCCGTACAACCCGTCCATTCCTTTGCCCATGCCAGCCTGGCCGTTCTCCGCAATCAAACGGGGATTATAGAATTGCTCGAGCAGGTTGTTCAGATCGTGGCTTGCCTCAAGAATGACGTCGCCACCCTTGCCTCCATTGCCGCCGCTGGGGCCGCCCTTGGGCACAAAAGCTTCGCGGTGGAACGCCACCGCCCCTTTGCCACCATGCCCTGCGCGGGCATAAACCTTTATCTCATCAATGAACATCTGCGCTCCTTGTAAATTAACGTAGGCCTCGAAGATACAAAAGAAAAGGCGGCCCGCCCCAAAGAGCGAAGCCGCCCATTTTCGTGAGGCGAAATCTTAATCCTCGTCCTTGGCCGGGTCGGGCTCACCTTTGGATAACGAACCGGACAGATGGCTCTCCACGTAGAGCAAGCGATCTTCACCCGCGCGTTGCACCATCCGCAGCAGGTTATCCATGCTGGAAACTTCCTCCAACTGCTCCTTCAAGAACCAATCTAAAAAAGTTTTTGTGATGTGATCGGATTCCTTAATGGCCAACTCTGCCAACGCGCTGATCTGCCGTGTCACACTCTTCTCTTGCTCAAGGGCCAGAGAGACAGCCTCTTCTGCCGTGGCGAACTTGTGCTGGGGCGCAGGCAGCGTGGGAATTTGGACAACACCGCCGGCGTCCAGGATGAACTTCACGAAGCGCATCGCATGATCGCGCTCCTCCTCCGCTTGCTTGAAGAAATGCTTGGCGAAAACCGGCAGGCCGTCCGCTGAAAAGTGGGAGGCCATTTCCACATATTGAAGTGACGCGGCGAATTCGTTCCCGATTTGCTGGTTAATCGCGTCGTTCATACGCTGAGAAATCAGCATTGTCCCTGCAGCTTTCATATCCCGCACCCACCATACGCGCCGCAGCGCCACCCTGCAACTACCCGTTGGCGCCGGAGCTTGCTTCGGGCGACGCGGAGCGTTTGCCTGCTCACCCAAACAGGGAGCGCCCCTATTTAGTGGCCGCCAGCGCGAAGTAATTTGTTTCGTGAACGCAAGTGGATGGGGTTTCCAGGTGAAAGCGCCGCGGCTCGTGGCTGCTCTAGTTGCAATCGGCTGCCTGCACGCGACCCTCGCGGCTCCCCCGCTGCAACTCCTGTCGGACAACACTCCGCTAGTCACGAGAGGGCCGAACGTGGCCACCTTCGCCCCAATCGTTCAAAAGGTGTCCCCTTCAGTCGTCAACATTTACACCCTCAAACGAGTTCAACAGTTGGAAGTTGTGCCACGCTTGCGTTCCTCAGGCGGCTCCACCTCCGAATTGCTCAAGAAACTTAAACAGACCCGGAGCGCCGCGCAGGAACAAGAAGAGGTCATTGAACTTGAAGAGCGCGTCAGTTCCGGCGTTCTGATTTCTCGTGATGGATTCCTCGTCACGAACGCGCACGTGGTTGAGAATGCGGAGAAGATTCGGGTTGGGCTTGCGGATGGCTCTGAGCGCGTCCCAAAAATCATTGGGGTCGATCCCGCCACTGACCTCGCTCTGCTAAAGATTCCTGGTGATGCATTCATTCCTGTCGTTTTCGGCGACAGCGATAAACTCAGCGTCGGCGACGTTGCCCTAACCCTGGGCAATCCCTACGGGATTGGGCAGACGGTGAGCATGGGAATCATCAGCGCCACAGGCCGTGGAGGATTTGGCATCCTTGATTACGAAGACTTCATCCAAACCGATGCGGCAATAAATCCCGGAAATTCGGGCGGAGCGCTTGTGGACGCGCAAGGCCGCTTGGTGGGCATAAACACCGCGATCATGAGCATCGGCGGCAGCAGCCAGGGGATCGGATTTGCAATCCCCGCGAACATGGTTCGCAACGTCATTCTCCAACTCGCGCAAAACGGGAAGGTGACCCGCAGCTATTTGGGGATGATTTTCCTACCGCTAACCAGCGATTTGGTAAAGGCGCTTGAACTGCCGACCAGCTCCGGCGTCTTTGTGGCGGGAGTGACGCCGGGTTCTCCCGCGGCTAAAGCCGGGATCAAGTCTGGTGATATTCTGACCGCGGTGAACGGGCTTCCTGCAACTGATTCTCGTCGGGTGAATGCGCACCTCGCTCACCTTCCGTTGGACCGAGAACTTAACCTGACGGTGCTCGCTAAAGGCCAGAAGCGGGAGTTCGCTTGCAAACCGGCCGCAGAGCCAGCGGATGCCAAGAGCCTAAGTGGGAAAGCAGGCGGCGCGGATCTGGCGAGTTCGCTCCAGAAGCTGTTTAAGTAGGAAAGTACCCGGCTACAAACTTCAGCGAGATAGCCTAAGAGCGGGCAGCGAAAGAATCCCCGCCGCTGACTGGAGAACAAGCTTCAGGGCGGCCTGCGCCCTTTATTTTGTCACTTTCAATCTTCTTCTCTTTAAAATGCCTGTCGTCGCGGTGGCCTGGCCCTTGAGGGCCACCCGGAGGATTATTGCGCATCCGTTCACGAAAGGCTTCAGCCTTCGCTTGCTGCTCGGGATTCAACTCTTTCAGCAACTCCTGGTGCGTGCGCTCCAATTCTTCTTTCGTGATGGGATCAACGCGGCTCCGGATTCGATCCTGCCCAGCGGTGATGATGGCTTCAACCTTCGTCCGCTGCTCTGGATTCAGATCGAGTTCTTTGGCGAAATAATCGATGAAGCTCTTTCGCCGTTCCCGCCATTCACCTTCGCGGCGTTTGGGCTCCCCGCGCTCGTCCAGGGGACGGGGCTTGAGCACGTCGGCCGGCGCCGCCGCTTGAGGGCTGGTCGTCACCTTGAGCAACAAGCCGCCCGTAAACACCCCTGCGGTGTAGATGAGCAGCGTTGCCAGCGCAATTTGCCAGACCTTTACCATGCAACCGCCAGCGAAACTTCCTCCCGCAAAGGAGCGGTTAAAGCATCTTCAAGATTTGGCGTGGTCTCCACCTGCTGGGCAGCCGTTGTCGTGGAGCCAGCGTCACCCACTGGCTTTTGCGCCGCGTAGAAACCAAGCAGAACCGTCAGCGCGAGGCAGGGCGCCACGCTTCTGAGCAGGAGCCTGGCCCAGGCGGTAATCGGGTCCACCGGAGCGCGCGAGCGAAGCGCTGCCATGACGCGCTTTTCGAACGCGTACGGAACATGATCGGAGGGTGGGCACTTGCGCGCCGTGCTCCAGAGTTTTTGTTCCAAGTCACTTCGTTTCATTTCTGCACCTTAATAGACGCTACGCGGTTGCGCTGCGGTTACAAATACTTTTCCCGCTGCGCGGACGCCAACAGCTTTTTCAATTGCGCCCGGGCGCGGAACGCCCGCACCTTCACGAGCGGCACGGACCATCCTGTGATCTGGGCAATTTCCTTCACCGAACGCTCCTCAATTTCCAACAAATTTATGATCAGCTGCGCGGCCGGAGGGAGCTGGCCCAGCAGCTTGTGCAGGAACTCCCGGGCGGCTGTGGCCTGCTCCACATCCATCGGGTCTTTTGTGTTGGGCACATTCTCAAGCCAATCCCAATCCTCCGCCCCCAGCTCGCTGGCTTTGGTTTCTCGATTCCGCTGATGCCTGCGGAGATAATCGAAGCAGCAACGCACCGTCATCCGCATGAGCCAGTGCTCGAACGGGGCTTCAGCCCGAAAACTGCCGAGTTTCTCGAAGGCTTTGATAAAGACGTCCTGAGCGACATCCTGCACATCCGCTTCGTTCCTCACATAACGGCGGATGCTCGAGAAAACGCGTGGTTGATGGCGGCGAATCAACTCCTCAAAAGCGCTGTTATCGCCCTGGAGGGTCGCTGAAACCAGTGTCAGATCAGCCGATTCGCTCACGCTCTGCGCGCGCCCCGGAACAGCCTCGGGGTTCATCCAAGAACCCAGCCCCGCGGGCAGGTCAACCGTTGCTTCCGTTGCAATTGCGGCCATGACTATGCGCTTCGGCCTGTTTCTGGCAAGCAGCCGCTCAACGGGATGAGGGCGTGGCCCCTACAACCACGCCCTCGCGTAACCCACTGAGTGTTTAACCAGAGAAATTGTTATTGGCCTTCCGGACGGTTCCGGCGCGGGCGTTCACCACCGCCCGGAGCCCCGCCAGCATCGCCGCCTTCACGCCGGCGCATGCCGCCTTCGCCACCGCCAAATCCGCCACCCATCATCGGTCCCATGCCCATGGAGCTGTTCTTCAGGCGCGCGAATGCTTCAGCAGGTAGTTTACCCTTCAAAGTCGCGTAGTGTTTGGCGCGGATCACCGCAATTTCGCCTTCAATTTTCCCGATATCAGCGGCTTTGGCGCGGATGGCTGCTTCATCAAGCTTCTCAGCGAACATGGCGTCACGAAGGGCGGTCTGAGCGTCCCGAAGTTTGGCCCGCTGCTCCGTTGTGGCGGTGTTCATCGCTTGCAGCTCCGTGCGAACGGCATTGCGCTGCTCTTCGGTAAGCCCTTCCATCCCTGGGCCTCCACTAGGGCCGCGCTGGCCCCGCTCTGGGCGATTGCCGCCTGCGGGTGGTTGATTGCCCGCATCCTGCTGGGCCGAGAGATTAGACCCCGCCAGAATAGCCGCCGCCAATAACCCAAACGTCATTACTTTCATAGTTTTCGATGATTTCTGTTTCCTAGACGGCACTCCAAAAGGGAAGGTTACGTTTGTCATTCTTCACGCGCCGGAACTTACGAGCCTTGACATTTGCTGCCTCGCCTCGATCAACTTCCGGCAATGCATAAGCTGCTCGGACTGCTGCAACTCCGCTTTCTCCCACATAGCATAGACCTGGGATTGCTCCTCTTGCGCCTGACCTTCGGGATCCCAATGGCTTTGCTCCACGGCTGGGGCAAGCTCACAGGCTTCAATCAGATGGCCTCTCAATTTCCGGATATCCTCAAGATTGGCTCCAAAGGCAGTTTGGCCATGGCCGTTTTCGGCGAACTGGTGTGTGGAATTCTACTCGCTGTCGGCCTTGCAACCCGCTCGGCCGCTGTCGCGGCCGCGATCACCATGTTCGTTGCGTTCTTTATAGCCCACCGGGGGAAACTGACCGGGCCAGGGAATGGTGAGATGGCGTTTTTGTATTTAGCGGCTTATCTGGTGATCCTGGTTGCGGGGCCTGGCCGTTACTCGCTGGATGCGGCGCTCGGCAAAGGAACCTCACCGAAACGCCCTAAGCCCTCAGCTTAGGCGCTGGTCGGTCGCGAAAGAGCGGAGTGAAGGCGGCGAATGGTGGGATTTGGATTGGATTAACGCGAGCCGCCTTCACTCCTGGCTTAGCGTATTCCGCTTTGCACGATGCAACCTCGTTTCCACGCAACTCTCTCACAATCAGGGTTCTCTCTGATTGGCTGCTCAAGGTTCATCAGGGCGCGACAGTGACGCTCTGCACCACCGCCGAAAAGCGCAGCCAAAAACGAAGAACTTTACCGCAGAGACGGCGACAGGCAGAGAAGACTAAGCCGAAAGAAAGGGGACGGGACAGTGGGTGATTTCTTTTGTCTCCTCTCCACCGCCTCTCCGCCCCTCCGCAGGAAAATAGTCTTCTTCCCGCTCCCTCTCATGGGTGACGGCTCAAGCTTTGCGCCTCGTCGTCCAATACTAAGAACTCTTCGCCAGCGGCATCCGCGAAACGCAAGCCTTGCCTGCTCAATCGAAATCGCTCCGCATCCTCAATTGCCCATCCACGGGCAACTAACGTATCCATCACGGGACGCCAATGCTTGCGCAGATCGCACCCCGTGACGGAGACGAACTCGTCAAAGCGCCACCCCGCATTCATTCGCAAGCCAAACAGGGCCGTCTCGCCGGCGCGTTGAAAAGGAGTTAACTCCTCCTTGAAATCAATCGCGCGCAAACCCTTTTCCAGTTGCTCGCAGTAAAGAATTGTATTGGCCCAATTTCGTGTGCGGCGGCCATCAACATGCTCGGAAGCGCTTGGCCCAACCCCGAAGTAGGAGCCGCCGCGCCAGTAAACAAGGTTGTGCTGACAGGCTCGGGCGGGAACAAATTCACTGACCGCTCCTGAGCCGAAGTTTGCGATCTCATACTGCGTGTAACCACGCAGAGCTGCGAGATCGATCAACTCTTCATACATGGCGCAGGCCAACTCCTCATCCACGTCAAATTGGCCGGCTTTCAACTGCGCGTAGAGCGGGGTGTCTTCCTCATAAATAACTTCATACGAAGAAAGGTGCTCCGGCTGCATCGAGATGATTTCATCCAGAGTTTTTCGCCACACTTCCATGGTTTGGCCAGGGATCGCGAACATCAGATCAAGGTTGATGTTTTCGAACCCGGCGGAGCGCAGAATGTCATACGACTTGAACACCATCTCCCGCGAATGAATGCGCCCAAGCCTCTCCAACAATCCTTCGTCGAGGCTCTGCACACCCATGGATATTCGGTTCACACCGTGGTCGCGAAGCAGCCGCGCTTTGTCGAGCGACACGGTCGCGGGGTTGCACTCCACCGTCCATTCCTCAGCGCCTAGCAAGCCAAGCCGCTCCATGCCGGAAAGAACCTCTTTCCATTGGGCAAGGTTTAACAGTGACGGTGTGCCGCCGCCGAAAAAGACCGTGCGAGGCTTCGCTCGTTCGGCAATCAAGCTCAACTCTTTAACCAAAGCCTTGACGTAGCGGTTCACGACATCGCCGCTCGGCGCCTGCGAGAAGAAGGCGCAGTACTCGCACTTGTGCGCGCAAAACGGGACGTGAACATACAAGCTCGTGACTTTGTCGGCCTCTGCCATCGGACGGCCAAGTTAACACAACCCGGCGCAGGAGCGAGTTAATCCCTCTGCTGCCGCAGAGCGAGCGCTTCAGAAAGGTGCGCAATCGCTTCGGCGCGCTGCACAGACCCAACCAGACGATAGTCCACACAGTTATCCACCACCGGCACATTGCGCAGGTCACTGGCTAGAAGCAAAGGGAGCACATCAATGAGCCGTTGATCCGGCGTGAGGCACTGGGGCGGGGGGCGCATCAAGTCCATGGCGATGATGCCGCGCAATTCTTCGCCGGCGTTCAAATGCTCCTTTAGATCATGCAAGGCCATGATCCCAACGAGCTTCTTATTCGCGTCCACCACGGGCAGGAAATTGTAAGTCGAGGTGAGAAATCGTTGCGCGATTTCCTGCAGGGTCGCGTTGTCACGCACGGGTTGCACGGGCGAACGCATCATCTCCCCAACCACCCGCTCTGTTGCTGAGCCTGGTGTCTGATTTTCACGTTGCGCCACCAGGCTCTTGATCCGCAATGGTTCCGTGTAAATGGATTCCCGGTGCAGCCGTCTCCCCACCAGTGTCGCTAATGCGCACGAGATCATCAGCGGCGGCATCAGGGAGTAGTTCAGCGATATTTCAAAGACTAGAATAATTGCCAACAACGGCGCATGCGTCGTGGCCGCAAGCACGCTCCCCATGGCCACCAGCGAAAACACGCCAGATGGCAGATGCGACCAACCCGCCATCTTGAGGATGGTTGAAAAGCCGGCGCCCATCGCCGCGCCAATAAGCAATGTTGGCGTGAGCACGCCCCCAATGGCGCCGGAGCCCACGGTGATGCTCGTGGCCAGCAGCTTTGCCAAAAACAGCCCGACCACAAACACCAGCTCCGGCTCATCCGTCAGAATTGTATGGATCGCGCCATATCCATTTCCCCACACATCCGGGTACGCGATTGCAATGCAGCCCACGAGCAGCCCGCCGAGAGCCATGCGATAATAGATCGGCCATTTCAGCCTGGTAAAAGCGTCTTCGCTGTACCTGAGAAACTTCAGAAAGGACGCGGAGGCAGTTCCGCACAGGACACCAAGAACAAGGAACCAGGGAAGCTGGCTGAGGCTCGTGAAATCATGCGCGCCCACCTCATACCACGGGGACAAGCCAAAGAAGGTTCGCGAAAGCATCGTCGCCACCACCGATGCGAAGATCAGTGGCAAAAAATAGTTCATCGAGAAGTTGCCGAGAACAATGTAAGCCGCGAACACTGCCCCAGAGATCGGCGCGTTGTAAGCCGCAGCAATGCCTGAAGCCGCGCCACACGCGACCAACATCCTCAACCGATACGGCTGCCATCCGGCAAACTGGCCCACCTTTGAGGCGATTGTCGCTGTAATTTGCGTGATCGCGCCCTCACGACCAATGGAGGCCCCGGTCGCAATGCTCATGAGCGACGAAGCTCCTTTAACGAGCGCATTACGCGCGGCCAGTCGGCCATCGCCTGTGACGACCACCTCGATAATATTCGTCGCCCCCTGGTTTCGGACCAATTTCAAACCATAAAAAAGGGTGAGCCCGGCGCCCAACGCTCCCGCCGCTGGAATGAGAACTCGCTGCCAGATTGGGATGACATGCGCGATTTCCCCAAGGTCTCCTGAACGCCCCAGGAACAAATTCATGAGGAAGTTGGCCAACCCCAGGAAGACTCGATTGGTTATCCCACCGATGAGGCCCACGATGCCCGCGAGGATAAGGTGAAACGTGTCCTCGCTGACGCGCAGCCGGTTTCGGATGGCAAGGACGCGCTTCCAATGCTTAAGGAGGAAACGCCCGCTTGCCTCCGCGAGACGCTCGAGCTTGCTGCCCCCTTGTTCCACACGCCCACTATACATGAATTTTTTGGCGCTGTATCCGTCTGAAGCCCCGGCGAGCACCAGGCTGTTGGGTTCGCCTGGCAGGCCCAAGTCCCTGACCGCGCGTTCTTAACGCCAGACAAAGCCGAACTTGGCGCAGGTAAGCGCGCCGTAAGCTCGCGTCAGCGATAAAAGCTAAGAAGGGCGGCGTCGCTTAAAATTTTGCACAAGGGATTTGTGGCCGCTGAAATAATAGGTATACGTATTAATTGCGCGACCTCCGGTCGCTCCCGTAAATTGCCGTCAAAGAAATGAAGAAGTGGATCGTTCTGCTTGCCCTGCTCGCCGCTGGCGTCTGGGCTTACACACAGCTCCCGAAGTGGACTGCTGCCAAGGCTGACCCCTCAGCCGGCCGCCAAACCACTGCTCTTGCCCAAAGCCGCAACATTCGTTTCACCGTCAATGCCGCGGGCGAAATCAGCCCTGCGGAGCAAGTCTCGGTCCGCCCCGAGATTAACGGCAAGATTGAAGTCCTGACTGTCGATATCGGCGACCGGGTCAAGAAGGGCGACCTGCTCTTCAAGCTGGACGACAAAGAGCTGCAGAACCAGCGCGCTTCGATGCTCACCGAAGTGGATCGCGCCAAGCTGGAGCTGCAACAACGCAAACGGGATTACGATCGAGCCCAGCAACTTTTTCAGGAAAAGCTGATCGCCCTCGAAGTTTTTGAAAACGCAAAGACCTCCTACGACCTGGCGCAAAACGGCCTCGAACGCGCGCAGCGGGAGCTGGATGTTCTTCAGGAGCGGCTGACGAAAACGCAAATTAGCGCTCCATTTAACTGCACGATACTCACTCGCCCTGTTTCCATCGGCCAGGCAGTCTCCGGTTCAGGCGGGTTTAACTCGGGCACAGAAGTCTTAACCATCGCGGATCTCACCGACCTAATCATAAACGCTCACATTAATCAGGCGGACATCACCCGCTTGCATACTGGCCAACAGGTTGAGGTCTCGGTGGAAGCTGTCTCCGGCCTCGTGGTCACCGGCAAGGTCGAGCGCATCGCGCCGCAAGCCACCATCAAGAACAACATCAAAGGCTTTGCCGTCCGCATCTTGTTGCGCAATGTGGAAGAGCGCATTCGCCCGGGCATGACGGCGAATGTTCGCATTCCTGTGGCTTCCGCTGATGACGTGCTCGCGGTGCCACTCGCCGCCGTGTTCACCGATCGCAGCCCCGATGGGCAAGTGGATCGTTACGTCTATGTGAAAAACGGCGAGAGCCTCGAACGTCGGCCCGTCAAAGTGGGCGTTACAGATCTTTTCTACGCCGAAATCCAGGATGGCTTAAAGAACGGTGAAGTTGTCGCCCTTGAACCTCCAAAGCGAGACAGCAACACCCAGTCTATGGCCGGCATGGGCGGCCAACAAAATGGAAATCGCGATGGCGCCGGCCAGGGTGGCAAAGCTCCGGCAAGCGCTGCTCAACAACCCGCTGCTCAGCCAGCCAAGGCCGCTCCCGCTGCCGCCGGGAATCGCAACACCTGATCCGCCATGCCGCTCGTCGAACTTCGCAACGTCAGTAAAATTTACCATCTTGGCGGGGAGGAAATCCGCGCCCTGGACGATGTCTCCCTCGACATCGAGCCAGGTGAGTTCATCTCCATCATCGGTCCTTCAGGCAGCGGCAAATCCACATTGATGCACATCCTTGGCTGCCTGGATTCTCCCTCCAAAGGCACCATCAAGCTCGATGGCACCATGATCGAGCGGGCATCTCCGCGGGAGCTGGCCGCGATTCGCAACCGGAAGATCGGGTTTGTTTTCCAGTTTTTTAACCTGCTCCCAAAACTCAACGTTTTGCAAAACGTGGAACTGCCGATGATTTACAGCGGTGTCTCCTCTCGCGAGCGTCGTGAACGCGGCATGGAAGCGCTCAAGATGGTCGGCTTGGAAAACCGCAGCAAACATAAGCCGAACCAGCTTTCCGGTGGGCAGCAACAGCGCGTCGCTATCGCCCGCGCTCTCGTGAACAGCCCGAAAATTGTTTTCGCTGACGAGCCCACCGGCAACCTCGATTCGCACACCGGCGAAGCGATCCTCAAACTCTTTAATGACCTGAGCCAAAAAGGCCGCACCATCATCCTGGTCACACACGACCCCGAAATTGCCGCAGTCACCCCACGCCGGATTGAAATCCGCGACGGCAAGATCGCGGCCAAAGTTGATGAGAAGCTCGCCGGGCTTGACCGTTTGGCTGCTCGCGCGACGGCGGGGACATGAACCTTTGGAACGCCATTTCGCTCGGGTTCAAAGAAATTTGGGCCCATAAGTTCCGCTCCCTCCTGACCATGCTGGGAATCATCCTCGGCGTCTCAAGCCTCGTTGCCATGTCCGCAATGGTCACCGGCATGGAGCGCGGGATGAAGGAAGCCCTCGTGGCCATTGGCGGTCTTGAGAAAGTTCGTGTGGAGCCACAGGAGCTTCCCCCTGAACTGCGCCATCTGCGCGACCAAGCGCCGGGGGTGACGCTGAACGACGTTTATGCCCTCAAAGCCAGCGCACCGCTCGCCACGGGCATATCCCCCGAAATGCGCTTGATGGGCGCCCTTGTCTCCGGCAATGGCGAAACTTTCCGCCCTTTCATGACGGCGGGGGTGTGGCCGATCGCTTTGGAGATGAGTGAGCATGTCATCGAGCATGGACGCATGTTCAACGAAATTGATGACGAGGAGGCTCGCAGCGTGTGCGTGATCGGGACGGAGGTTCGCAACGAGATCTTCGGCTCACCAGAAAAGTTGGGCCGCGAAATCATCCCGATTGGCGAGCGGATCGAAATTAACGGCCAGCCGTTCACCATCATCGGAATGTTTCAGCATTACGAAAGTGATCAGGAGAAAAAAGCGCGCGAGCTGGAAGCCAAACAGGGCGCTCAGGAGCAAGTGCAGGGAGGCCCGCCTCGCAGCCGCGGTTGGGGGAATCGGCGCGGCGGTCACTTCATTTTCCGGCTTAAGAATTCCACGGTGTTCATCCCTCTCAACACGATGTGGGTGAAGCTTCGCTCTGGCGCGCCTCCAGGGGGCCGCTTCGGGATGCGCAGCGCCGCTGCGGGCACGCGCGCGGCACAGGCTGACACGACGATTATCCCAGATCCGCGCCTTTCCAGCCTCGAAGTGAAAATCGCGAGCATCGACGTTCTTCCGCAAGCATTGCAGCAAATGCAGAATGTTCTCCTGAACACCCATAAAGGGATCGAGGACTTTACGTTTCGCACCCAGGAAGACTGGGCTGAGAACATTCAAAGTTTCATCAAAAACGCCCGCATGAGCGGCGGCATGATTGCGTTGATCAGCCTTGTTGTCGGGGGCATTGGGATCATGAACATCATGCTGGCCAGCATTTCTGAGCGGGTTCGCGAGATTGGCATTCGCAAATCCATTGGCGCCACCGATGAGGATATCTTTATCCAGATCATCATCGAAAGCGTCGTCCTCGCGATCCTGGGTGGTTTGCTCGGGCTGGCGACCTCGTTCGGCCTCATCAAACTCATCGCGAGCCTCGCCCCGACTGACAACACTCCCATCATCACGCTGCCAGCCATGGTGGTGGCTTTTGGGTTCAGCGTTGCCGTCGGAATTGTCGCCGGCTTCATTCCCGCAGTTAAAGCCTCGCGGCTCCACCCAATCCAAGCTTTGCGTTACGACTGATGAACCTCCTCAACACTATCTCGAGTGGGTTCAAAGAGATTTGGGCTCACAAATTCCGATCCCTCCTCACCATGATGGGGATCATCCTTGGCGTCGCCAGCCTCGTCGGAATGGCTGCCCTCGTGAAAGGCATGGAAAACGGGATGAAGGAAACCTTGGTGGCGATGGGCGGCGCTGACAAAGTCTTGATCGATGATGAAGACGTTCCGCCTGAGCAGGAGCACCTCGCTGACCAGGCGCCCGGCCGCACCATGGCCGACGTCATTGCCCTGAAGCAAAACGCGCCTTTGCTCAAGCTCGTCTCTCCGGAGATGTCCATCGACGATGTCATTATTACCCGCGGACAAAAAAGCGTGAGCCCAACCGAATGCGTCGGCGCCTGGGAAGACATCATGGAGATGAATCTCCACACCCTGGAGCATGGCCGTTTCTTCACCCAAATCGATGAAGAGAAAGCCAACGCGGTCTGCATCATTGGCACTGCCATTCGTGACGCCCTCTTCGGAACTCCAGAAGAAACCGGCGAGCCGGTGATACCCCTGGGCGAAACCATCTTCATCAATCAACAGCCCTTCACCATCGTCGGCATGTTCCAGCATTACGAAGGCGAGCGCGAAAAGAAGGAGCGGGAACTTCGCGCCAAAGCCCCGCCTCAGGAGCAACAGCAAGGTCCGCAACGCATGCGCGGCTGGGGGCCTCGTGGCGGCCAGAACTGGGCCTTCGTCCGCAAGAACAGCACGGTGCTCATGCCCCTGAACACTGCCTGGATGCGCTTCCGCTCAGCTTCCGCCGGCGGGATGCCCGACCCGCGCCTCAGTGATATCGACATCAAAGTCGTCGATGTTGAACTTCTGGAACCGGCTCTCGACCAAGCACGCAATGTTCTCCTCAGCACCCATCGCGGGATCGAAGATTTCGAATTCCGAACACAGGAGAATCAGGTCGAAAACATCAACCGCCAAATCAAGAACGCGCGGATGAGCGGCGGTGTCATCGCGGGAATTAGCCTGCTCGTCGGCGGGATCGGCATCATGAACATCATGCTGGCCAGCATCAACGAGCGCATACGCGAGATCGGACTTTGCAAAGCCGTCGGCGCGACCGGCTTCGCCGTCTTCACTCAAATCCTGGTCGAAAGCCTTGTCCTCGCGATCCTTGGGGCTCTGGCCGGACTAGGAGCCTCGTTCGGGCTGGTGAAACTTCTTGCCCTGGCCGCTCCAACCTCTAATGCCCCGGTGATCACGCCCGAAGCCATGATCCTTGCTGTGGTGTTCAGCGCAGGCGTGGGCATTATCGCTGGGATCTTCCCGGCTGTGAAAGCAGCGCGTCTCGATCCTATTCAAGCGCTGCGTTACGAGTAGCGAATAGGCTTCGGTCCAGTTACGAAGCAAAGATTTGATCCATTTCGCGGGCGAGCTTTTTCAAGCCTTCCGCGCTGTTCGCTCCGCCTTGCTCCGCGATGCCCCACCCTGTGTAGCCTATTTCGTCCAAGGCTTTCATGATGGTCGGCCAATCGTTATCGCCCTTCAGGAACTCCACACCAAAACCGGCGCCCGCCCCTTCCTTGCTTGCTTTCTCGCGGCTGAATTCCTTGATGTGCAGGCGAGCGACGCGCTTGTTTAAGGTGCGAATCCAGTGCTCAGGCCACCCAAAGTTGATCAGGTTTCCAAGGTCCAGGTGCCACGCGACCCAGGGGCTGTTGAACTCGTCCACATACCGCGCCGCTTCCACTGGGCTGAACATGAATTTGTTCCAGACGTTCTCGATGGAGATTTTGACCTTCAGCTCTTCAGCCAGCGGAATCGCTTTCCGAATCTGCTCCTGCGAGCGCTTGTAAGCATCCTCGTAGGAGACCTCCTTGGTCACCACGGCAGGCACCAACAGCACTGAATCCGTGCCGTAGGTCTTCGCATCCCGCAACGCCTGCTTTAATCCTTCGAGCGCTTTCTCGCGGGCCGGAGGCGTCGGCGCTGACAATGGCTGCGCCCAGTGCGTCGCGCAGCAAACGCTGCAAATGGTCAGCCCTGTCTCCTTTGCTGCCTCAAGGACTTCCTTCGTGTCCATGTGGCTCAACGGCTCGACACCTTCAAAGCCGGCTTCCTTGATGAGCTTGAACTTCTCCATCACCGATGTGTCCTTGATGTTCACGGTCTGGAACATGATGGCCTTTTTGATGGCCCGCTTCTTTTGGCCCAAAGCGCTTGGAGCAAGAGTTCCCAGCGCAACAGCAGCGGCGGTGGTGGCGATGAAATTCCGGCGTGAAAGATTCTTCATGGCTCGTGTGGGTTTCAGCAATTCGTAACAGAAGGCAGCGCTCACCACAACGAGGCAAATCCTGTTAAACGCATGAGCGATGGCAAAAGTTGCAGAAAACTTTGCCGCAGAAACTTTGTGCAACTGCGGTCATTCCGAATGCGTTCTCCCTTCATGAACGGGGGCGTCACGCCGCCGATTGGAACAAAGGACAACGAACATTATGGAAGACATTTCACTGTTGAAACATCTGGTCTGGTTCAGCCTCGCCCTGCCTGCCCTGCTCCTGACCTTGGGAGTAATGGTTAAGCTGCAGGAATAAAGTTGTAACTTTTCCTGACCCTGCGGTGTTAGATGAAGGTGCCCACGAAGGGCCAAGGGAAAACCAATGACCATGACATCATTTCAATTCGGGCCCGTCCGCGCTTTAGCGCTTGCCGGGATGCTTCTGACAACCCACGCCATCTTTGCTGGCGGCAAAGATCGCCAGGAAAAGTCTTTTGACGTGCAATCCGGCGGCACACTGATCGTTGAAGCAGATCGCGGAAACGTTCACGTGCGTTCCGGCGACACCGATAAAGTTCAAGTCACCGTTGAGCGGGAGCACAAAGGCTCGGATAGCGACGCAGCGGATGCGCTCGCCGCCCACAAAATCGATATGGCGCAATCAAGCAACACCGTCACTGTCAAAGGTTCCAAGCAGAAGTCCGGTTGGAACAACAAGTTCAACAAGCTGCAGGTGAATTACACGATCACTGTTCCCAAGCAGTTCGATCTGCAGATCGGAACCGCGGGCGGGAACGTCAAAGTCGCCGCGGTTAAAGGGACTCACAAGCTCGACACTGCCGGTGGCAACATTGACCTCCGTGACACGGTGGGGACCGCCACAGCAAAGACAGCAGGCGGCAACATCGTGGCCATAAATTGTGATGGGCCGCTCGTGGCGCGCACTTCCGGCGGCAACATCGAAGCCACCGCCATCGGTGGCGACCTGAAGGCGGACACTTCAGGCGGCAATGTCAGCGTCAGCGGTGTCAAAGGCGCTGCGACTCTGAAGACTTCCGGGGGCAACATCCAGGCTCGCGATCTCGCCAGCTCAGTCAATGCCAAGACGCATGGAGGCAATGTGCATGCCCGGTTCAGCAAGGCGCCGCCGGCCGATTGCACACTCGAGACGAGCGCCGGGACCATCACTGTTGAAGTCCCTGGCGACGCAGCCTTCACGGCTTATGGCCGCACGAGCGCTGGACGTGTCTCGACCGATTTTAACGCGAATGTTTCCAACAAGTTCGCCCAGGGCAAGATCGATGCCCAGATCAACGGCGGCGGGCCGAAGATCACGATGGAATCGAACGCGGGCGACATTCGGATTCGCAAGATTTAGTTGCAGAGTCGCTGCAACAAAACGCTGGGTCGTCAGTCGGCGTTTGGGTTCGGGTTAAGGACGGCCTCCGGGTCGTCCTTTTCCTTTTTTGGCCGGATGTATTCGATGCGCGGGATTGCGTCCGACACAACCTCTCTTGCGGCAGGCGTGGTGGAGCGCGCCTCTAAAAAGGCTTTCAATTCTGCTGCGGCTTTGCCGCCGAAACCGGGAACCTCAGCAATTTGGTCGAGAGTGGCGATGCGCAATCGCTGAATGGAGCCGAACTTTTTCAGCAAAGCGGCTTTGCGGCGCTCACCTATTCCAGGGAACTCGTCGAGAAGGCTCTCGGATATCTTCTTTAACCGGAGTTGCGCATTGTAGGTGTTCGCGAAACGATGGGACTCATCACGCACTCGCTGGAGAAGCTTGAGCGCGCCCGAGCTATGATCGAGGCGGAGCGGTTCGGATTCACCCGGGCGATAGATCTCTTCGTATTCCTTCGCCAATCCAATCGCGGGAATATTGTCGATGCCGAGTTTCCTGAGTTCCTCCAGCGCGGCGTTGAGCTGCCCTTTGCCACCATCGATGAGGATCAGGTCAGGGTAGTTGTGAGTGGCGGGCTCTAGGCTCTCGGCCGCAGGCTCCCCTTCGCGCTTCAATCGGGAATAGCGGCGGTGAATCGTTTCGGCCATGCACGCGAAATCGTTCTGACCGACGACCGTCTTCATTTTGAACCGCCGGTAATTGCTGCGATCAGGCCGGCCATTCTTGAAGCTGACCATTGAGGCGACCGCGAAGGTGCCACTGATGTTGGAAATATCGAAGCCTTCGATGCGATGCGGGGGCTTTGGCAAGCCAAGCGCAATGCCGAGTTCAACGAGGTCTTTGTCGGGGTTGATGGCAACCGGCAATGTGTATGGCAGACGCTCAAACTTCTCCGTCTTCATCGTGGTGCGACGAAGGTCTTCCAACGCATCGCGCAGCTCGGCCGCTTTCTCAAAATCGAGCGCAGCGGCTGCTTTTCGCATCTCCCCCTCAAGCTGCTGCTCCATTTCTTTGGATTGGCCCGATAGGAAGTCCACGGCTGCGCGGACCTGCGAGAGATATTGCTCGCGCGGGACATTGCCGATGCAAGGGGCAGTGCAGTGCTTCAGGTTGGCGTAGAGGCAGTGCTTGTAATCCGCTTCACCCGGCGTCAACGGGCGGCAGCCACGCAGGTTGAACTTCCGGCGAACCATCGACAGGGTGCTGCGCAAGGCGCCGGAGTGCGCGAAAGGCCCAAAGTAAATTGCGCCATCCTCCTGCTTCATGCGCGTGAGCGTAAACCGCGGGATGGGATCGTTGAGGTTCACCTTCAGCAGCAGGAAGCGTTTGTCGTCCTTGAAGCTGATGTTGTAACGGGGCTGGAATTCCTTGATGAGCCGCCCTTCCAACAATAGCGATTCGGGCTCGCTGCGAACGACATGGGTGTCCAGGTCGTGAATGGCATCGACGAGGGCGTTGAGCTTCAGGTCCCACCCATGGCGGCGGGACGGATGAAAGTACTGGCTAACGCGTTTGCGAAGATCGCGCGCTTTGCCGACGTAGATAACCGTCCCAAAGCGGTCCTTCATCAGATACACCCCAGGCTTGTGCGGCAGAGCGCTCAGCTTGCTTCGGATGTGATCTGTTAAAGGCACGGATCTGTAATGTCCGACAAAACGGCCCTGACGCAAGCGGGTCCATTTTCCAGGCCCGCCAATTATGGTCGAGTGGAGCGCACACGATAAAAGGCGCGATCCGCTAGGGCCGCCTCATCGACTAGGAAGACTTGGCCTGAAGTGGTGGCGCCCGTCTTTATGGTGCTCCAGTTAGTCAGGTTGGAGCTGCGCTGCAGCTCGTAGTTGGACCCTGCTTCCGCGGTGAGTTGGAGGCGGAAGGTGCCCGGCACGTAATCAACGATGGTGAGCTGTGGTGCGGTTAAACCAGCCCGGAATTCCGCCCGCAGGTTAATATTGCTCGTCACTATCAGCGTGAGCGGGTTCTGCGCGCTATTCGTTGTGCCGGTCCAACCCGTGAAGGTGAAGCCCGGTTCCGGAGTGGCAGTAAAAGTGACGGAGGTCAGGTTAGTGTAGGCGCTGAAATCCGGCGTTTTCGTGGCCGTCCCTCCCTCAGAAGAAGTCACGTTCACCGTTCCATAAATTTGGAAGGTCCGGTCGATGCTGGGGGCCGGATGATAGTTCGTGTTGCCAGGCTGGGATGCGCGAATAGTGACTTGCCCAAGCCCGCCGGTGAATACAGCCGTCCGATTGCTAATGGTCGCTGGGCCTTCCAGAACTGTCAGCGTTGGAGGCAGGAAGCGTGAAATAGTGGTTACCACCAGGGGGACCGATCCGGCGCTCAGGAGTTGGTTCCCAATTGGGTCGAATGTGATTTCCTGGGAAGCTTTGGTAACGGTGACGGTTTGCTCTGCGGAAGCGGGAATATAGAGGGATGTGCCGGGATGCGACGCGCGGAGGACGATAGAGCCTGCGCCCGTAATATAAACTCGGCCATCTGTGATGAAAGCGGGGCCGCTGACGACTTGAAACGTGATCGGCAGGCCGGAGCTGTTCGCCGCGACCAAGGGAAAAGAGCCATCGGCATACGTCATAGGAGGAACGGGCGGAAAGGTGATCCGCTGGTGACGGCGGAGAACCTCGATTTTCGTATGAATGAGATCCTCGTACCCAGCGACATCGGGCGGCTGCTGAAGGGGGAGTTCGTTAAGAGCGCCGCCAGCATTACCTAACCAGGGACCGTTGACGGAGTCGAAGGCAAGAAAACGGTTCAACACATCGAACCCGGCGATGACCCGGCCAAAGACCGTGAAGCCACCGTTCACCGAGTCCAGGAAACTATTGTCGCCCAAGTTGAAGAAAAACTGAGAGGTCGCGGAGTTGGTGGCGCTTGAACGAGCCATGGCGATGGTGCCGTAAGTGTTGCTGTAGCGAGGACCAACGCTGTACTCGTTTAAAATCGTGCCATGGGTAGGGATTGGCACAATTTCTGGAGTAGTGCCTTGCCGAGGCCGAACCGCGAAGCCGCCGCCCTGAAGGACGAAGCCATCGTCCCACCTATGCATAAACATGTTGGTGTATTCACCCCGGTCCACATACGAGAGGAAATTGGTGACCGTGATGGGCTTGTGGTCGTCGTAGAGTTCAACGTCGATCGAGCCGTAAGGAAGCGTGAAGCGAACGGTGGTGTTCGCTTGCAGGGTCATTGCGGAGAAAAGCAAGGCAATCAAGGCTAAGCAGCGCATAACAAACATAAATTGGCGGAGGTGCAGGGTTGCGGCAAACGGTTATTTGCTCGTCATGGTCCAGACGCCGTTCCAGGAATCGTCTGGAGGTGAATCAATGCAATGTTGGCAGCGGTCAAAATACAAGGCCGAAGCTTTGTCTTGAGGACATGCCGAACAGGCGGAGGCGAACGCCTCCAGGGCCGCTTTAAAGTTCCGAGCGCGGTAGAGCTTTAGCCCCGCTTCAAAGTCGCGGAGGCAAGCGGCGGCGTTTGGAAAGGTCTCCGGGGTGTGGAAGTCCAACAGTTCGTAAATGGAAATGGGCAGCTCTTTGCCTTTCACACGAATGAGGTCCAGCTCACGAATTGTGTGGGGCCGCTTCAGCTTCTGAAGTGTAAACTCACTGATAATGATCTTGGCCCCGTAATACTTGGTGACCCCTTCAAGTCGTGAGGCGAGGTTCACGCCGTCGCCAATGACGGTGTAATCCATGCGCTTCGGCGAGCCGATGCTGCCCGCCACAACTTCACCCGTGTTCACACCGACACCAATGTCGATAGGCTCATGGCCTTGCTCGATGCGGCGCTGATTGTAGGCGTGAAGGCGCTGGATCATTTCAATCGCGACATCGACCGCGTTATCGGGATCTTCAGGCTTCTGGAATGGCGTTCCAAATAGGGCCATGATCGCGTCGCCAATATACTTATCGAGTATGCCCCCATGCGCGAAGATCACGTCCACCATCTCCGTGAAGTAGCTATTGAGCATCGAGACCGTGCCGCGCGCGCCCATGCGCTCAGAGAAAGTCGTGAAGCTGCGGATATCCGAGAAAAGAATTGAAACCTCCTGCATCGCGCCCACGAGCGCGCTGTCCCCTTCGCGCAGCAGTTTCTCAAGAACATCCTTGCTCATGTAGCGCGACATCGTCCCTTTGACGCGCTTCTCCTTGGAAATGTCCTCAAACACCAACATCGAGCCGATGTGCTGATTCTTAATGTCGATCAGCGGGACCGCTGAGAGATTAACGGAAGTGACCGAGCCATCCACCAGATGCACGTCGGTGTCCATGGTGAGGTCCGTCGCGCCGGTTTGCTTCACTTCAGCAAGGCTGTCGAGAATCCATTGGTTCTTGCCCGCGAAAACATCATCGACCTTGCGATCGATAATGTCGTTGCCCGTCAGCTTAAACATCTTCAGCGCCGCTTCGTTAACCTTGATAATGACCCCTTCCCCGCTGAGGGTCATGACGCCGTTGCTGAGGGATTTGAGAATGCTCTCGTTGTAATTGCGGGCATTCATCACATCCTCGAACAACTGGGCGTTTTCGAGGGCGATGGCGGTTTGGGCGCTGAAGGCCCGGAGGCGGCGCTCGTCTTCCGGTGTGAATGGGGAGCCGTTCTTCTTATTTAATACCTGGGTGACGCCGATGCGCTTTCCGGCTTTGTTTGCGATCGGCATGCAAAGGATGCTGCGCGTGCGGTAGCCAGTCTTTTTGTCGATGGCCTGGTTGAAACGAGCGTCCGCGTAAGCATCTGGAATATTCAGAACCTGGCCGCTGGTGAAGCAGGCGCCTGCGAGGCCAGCGCTGCTCGGAAAACGAATCTCTTTGGTTCCCACCCCTTCAGCCACGCGCGACCAAAGCTCCTGGGTTCGAGGATCGAACATGAACAGAGTGCTCCGATCGGCTTCAAGAATCTGTGTGGTCACCTGCATGATCTTCATCAGCAGGGGTTCCAGTTGCAGCTCAGTGGAGATGGCGTTGGCGATCTCCAGCATCTTCTCCTCTTCGCGCCGGGCTTTCTCAACCCGCTCGTGAAGTTGGGCGTTCTCAAGCGCGGCCGCGGCCTGCGAGGTGATCGCCTCCAGCATGGCCTGATCCTCCGCGTTAAAGTCACCCTCAGCTTTGTTCAGCGCCTGGCTCGCGCCAATGACCTCCCGCTTCTTGTTGCGGAGGGGAACGGTTAGAATGTTGCGGGTGCGATAACCGGTCTTCCGGTCAACTTCCTGGTTGAAGCGAGGATCTGCGTAGGCGTCGTTGATGATGATCGGCTCGCCATTCGTGAAAACCGCCCCGGCGATGCCCAGGTGGCTTGGAAAACGAATCTCCGTGGTCAGGTCACCTTGCGCCACCCGGGAGAAGAGTTCGTTTGATTCCTTGTCGAAGAGGTAAAGCGTGCTTCGATCGGCGTTGATGGCCTCCGTGATGATCTCGATCAAGCGACGCAGGAGGATGTCCAGCGATAGCACATCCGCGATCCGATTGTGCACATCCATGAGCGCGGAAACCTTCCGGAGCAATTCCGCGATCTTGGAGAGGAACTCATTGCGATCGGTGTCGGAAATGTGGCTAAGGATGCGCTCGATGTCCTGCTGCTTGAGGCGGTGACGGAAAATTTCATCAACGATATTCAGAGCCGAGGCTTCCTGGGGAGAAGCAGCTAAAGCAGAGCCTTCGCGCCCCCGCGAAGGAGGGAGCGGAGTGGTCTCTGTTTCGGCAGGCGACTTCATGCCAGCGGATATGGTTCTGGGTTCGGGGCTAAAAAGCAAGGCGCGGTTAAGGCCCCTGGCGCAGGCATCGTTATGTTTGTTTCCCGTAGTCGCGGAGACAACGAGGGCATCCTGCAGTTTGCGCAGATTTGTCGACGCTGTAAGGGGTGCGAGGAATCAGGACAAAGTGACGCTGCTCACTTCTTGCGGCAACGCGGGTGGCTTGACTGATTCCAGAGAGTAGCGATTCTCGTTGGGGTGTTCAGCGGCGCTCCCATCACATGAGCCTTGAGGAGAGTTATAAGGCGCTTGGCCTCAAACCGGGCGCGAGTCTCCAGGAGGCTAAACGCTCCTATTACGAATGGCTTAAGTTTTTCCATCCGGATCGTCATCAAGCGAGTCCTGGCTTGCTGCAGAAAGCCACCGAAGAAACCAAGAAGCTGAACCTCGCTTACGAGCACATTTGCAAGGTGCTCGGAGGAGGCCGCCGCGCATTTTCAAACGAGCCCTCGCGGGCTAAACCACCGCGACCAAAAGCTACCGGGAAAGCTCCCATTGAAGGTGAGCCTTACGTCGTCCCGGCTTGCGGAATGAAACTGACCTGGCTCGCATCGGGAAGGTTTTTGATGGGGAGTCCCGTTGGCGAAGCCGGGCGTTCGGACGACGAGGGGCCGCAAACTGAGGTGACAATCAGCCGTGGGTTTTGGCTCGGCATGTTTCCTGTCGCCCAGGAGGAATGGAGCGCGATTGCCGAGGAGGTCGGGGTATTAAAGGCCCAGCCGAGTTTCTTTCGTGGTGATCGCCTGCCCGTGGAGCAGGTCAGTTGGAACGATTGCCAGGAGTGGTTGGAGGCCTTGACCACCACCGAAGCTGCGCAGAAGCGGCTGCCGGTGGGCTTCACGTATCGTTTGCCCACTGAGGCCGAATGGGAGTTTGCCTGCCGAGCGGGAGCCACTGGACGGTTCCACTTTGGAGATAGTGATGGCGCTTTGAGTGATCACGCGTGGCATGCGGCTAACAGCCGCAACCAGAGCCAGCCTGTCGGCCAGAAAAAGGCGAATTCTTGGGGCCTGCACGACATGCACGGGCAGGTCTGGGAATGGTGCCTCGATCGGTATGGTCCATTGCGTGGGGGGAGTGTGTTTGATCCCGCCGGCCCAGCGTTCGGCCTGAACCGGGTCATGCGCGGCGGATCATGGGGAGTGTCAGCGGCGCGTTGCCGCTGTGCTTACCGCGTATGGAATGAGCCACGGTATCGGGACTACACTGTGGGCTTTCGAGTCGCGCTGGCTCCGGACTTTTAAAGGGTGCTTAGGCCTATTGGGGAGGGCGCGCTTCCTCAGAGGGGAAGACAATGGTCTGGCCGTTGTTCTCCACAAAGCGGTGAGCGGCGCCGTCACCGATGCCCAGGTCAATGCCGACAATGCCGAGGAAAGCGCGGTCGAAGAGAGCCCGTTCTTCAGGAGTGAGAAGCGCTTGAACCGCTTTAGTGCCGGCCCGGTCCAGTGCGTCCCGCTGCAAGGCCCAGGCTTCAGCTTCTGTTTCCCCGGGGGGCCGAGAAGGAGCATCTAGTTTCTGCGCGACCGCTTGCTCGTATGTTGAGTGGATGATTTCACGAATTTTGTTCCGCTTCTCTTCACCGTCCAATTGAATGGTCTCCGTGATGTAACTAGCCTGAAAAGCTGCGAAGTCCGCCGGAGAGCGCTCGAGTTGATCTAGGGCAGGCCGGATATGCGCCGCAAGTTCGCGAGCCTTGAAAAGCCCATCAGGATCGGAGAAGTCGCGGTTCAACACCTGCCTGCGGGAGGTGGCGAAATAAGCCGCCTGTTCTGCGGGCGGCTTCGCCAGGAGGGCGGCAACTTGATCGTGCATTGGGGCGGACACTGCGGAGGGCCGTTGTTGGGTTTGGGGAGCTGCCGAGCGCGTTGCCGGCTGCACGGACAACGGCGGAGGTGTTGAGGCGCGTCGCTCGCCAACAATTAATTGGCTGGCTTTAAGCGCATTCAGCTCGGCTTGCAGGTCGGAGAACCTGCGATCAGTTTCGGCGCGTTCACGATCGAGGGATTGTGAGAGCGCATTCGTGGTTCCACGAAGGCGCTCGTTTTCACTGTGCTGGAGCAGCGTGACCGTTGTGAGCGTGCCGATCAGGGCAACCCCAGTGACTGCGATCTTTGTTTTGGTCATAAGCAATAGGGGCAAGCTTGCTGTAACGGCGGCTGCTGGCGCCGAGACGGTGACGGCGGTCAGCGTGACGTGAGCGAGTGTAGATGGAGCAGCGGCGATGGCATGGGCGCCGAGGAGAGTGGTTAGACCGGCGGCGGAACTCTCAATTCCATGTTGCCGGAGAAGAGCGCGGAGTTTTTCCAGGCTCCGGTTGACGCGCATGCGGGCGGCATCTTCGCTCAGGCTCAGAGCCTCGCCAACTTCCCGCAGGGAGAGGCCTTGCAGGAAGCGAAGAATAACAGCCTGCCGGTCAGCTTCCTCAAGGCGGGCGATGGCTTCATCCAGGACTGGGGCCACTTCTGTCCAGGAAGGTTGCTGGTTGTTCCGCCCGAGCAAAGGCGCATGCACCTGTTCGCGAGTCATCCGGCGCCGTTCCTGGCGCAACCACTGCAGAGCCTCGAAGCGAGCCTCCGTGTGCAGCCATCCAGGCAAATGACTGTCCTGGCGCAGGGTCTTCGCCTTCCACGCAAGCCGCGCGAATGTGATTTGAGCGATATCCTCGGCGGCCGCCTCACTCCTTGTGATGCGAGCGGCGGTGGAAAACACGAGGTTCAGGTGACGCTCAATCAGGCAAGCAAACGCCTTCTCGTCGCCGTGTTCCAAGTATTCCCGCAGCAACTGAAAATCCGAACCCATTTATTACTACAATGCCGCTCGCGAGGAAAAGCGAACGATCATTCTCAAAGAGCGCGATTGCCGCAGTGGTTGTGGACGCGGCAAGTCCACAGAAGCCGTTTGGGATCCTTCAGGCGAGGATGGGCTTTACCAAGGCGCCGTGGACGTCGGTTAGGCGATAATGCCGCCCCTGGAAAAAGAAGGTCAGCTTTTCGTGGTTGAAGCCGAGCAGGTGCATGATTGTCGCGTTGAGATCGTGCACGTGGACTTTATCAACCACCGCCTGGTAACCGAACTCGTCGGTCTCGCCGAAGCTCAGCCCGCCTTTGACCCCGCCGCCTGCCATCCAGACGGTGAAACCGCCTGGGTTATGGTCACGGCCCGCGTAGGCATTGCCGCCGCGCTCGCGATTTTCCTGCATGGGGGTGCGGCCGAATTCGGCGCCGCAGACGACCAAAGTGTCTTTCAGGAGGCCGCGTTGTTTGAGGTCGCCCAGCAAGGCGGCGACAGCTTTGTCCATGGCACGGAGCTTTTGAATCACGCCGCCGTTGAGGGCGTTGCTTTCGATGTCGCCGTGGGCGTCCCAGCCCCAGTCGTAGAGTTGAATGAAGCGAACACCGCGCTCACATAACCGGCGGGCGAGCAGGCAATTGTTGGCGAAGGAATTCTTGCCGGGCTCAGCGCCGTACGCTTCGCGCGTTTGATCCGTTTCACGCCCGATGTCGGTGGCTTCCGGCACACTCATTTGCATGCGGAAAGCCATCTCATACTGGCCAATGCGGGTGAGCGTTTCGGGGTCGCCGTACTCCTGCGCGGTGCGCTGGTTGAGTTCGTTCAGCGCGTCGATGGTGGCGCGGCGCTCGTCTCGCGTGACCCCGTCCGGATCTTTGGCAAAAAGGATCGGCTCGCCATGGCCGTGGCATTGGACGCCTTGGTAAATGCTGGGAAGGAAGCCGCTGCCCCAAACGGATTTGCCGGCGTCCGGGTTCTTGCCGCCGCTTGTGAGGACGAGAAAGCCTGGCAGATCCTGGTTTTCTGTGCCGAGCCCGTAGTACGCCCAGGAGCCGACGCAGGGGCGGCCTTTGAGCTGACTGCCGGTCTGGAGCATGAGCTGGGCGGGAGCGTGGTTGAATTGCTCGGTCCACATGCTCTTGATGAAGCAGATGTCATCCACGTGCTTCGAGAGTTCCGGGAGGTGCTCCGCAACGTAAGCGCCGGATTGGCCATGCTGGGAGAACTTGTATTGAGGCCCGAGCATGTTGGGCACACCTTTGATGAAGGCGAACCGTTTGCCTTTCAGGAAAGATTCAGGGCAAGGCTTGCCATCAAGTTTGGAAAGTTCCGGCTTGAAGTCGAAGGTCTCCAGATGCGAGGGAGCGCCCGCGAGATGGATGTAGATGACGCGCTTCGCTTTGGCGGCGTGGTGGGGGTTGATCGTGCCGTGGGTTGCATTCGATGCCGCGGATGGAAGCAGCGATTGCAGGGCCATGCCGCCAATGCAGGCCATGCTGGTCTTGAGGAAGAACCGGCGGGTTTGCTGCTCGACGCTGAGGCGGCGTAGGTATTCGGGGTTCTTCATGTCAGTTCTTGTTGATGACTTCATCCATGTTGAGGATGGCGTTCGCCACGAGCTGCATGTCCCCTTCCACGCGGTCGTGGAGTTTTTTCAGAACCTCAACTTCGTGAGGACGCGCAGGCCGGCAGGTGGCAAGTTCAATGCCTCGGGAGAGTTGCGATTCCAAATCCCAGCTGCCTTCAAGACGCATGCGCGCGGCAAGCGCGCCGGCGGCTTCAAAGAAAACCGGGTTGTTCAGCAGGTCGAGTGATTGCAGCGGGGTGTTGGTGCGGATGCGACGCACGGTGCAGAACTCGCGGCTGGGGGCGTCAAAGGAGGCAAAGCTCGGATAAAACGCAGCGCGGCGGACGAATGTGTAAACCGCGCGGCGTTTGCTGTCCGCGCCCTTGGAAGTTTCCCAATCGCGCCCGCTGTAGGGAACGACCCAAACGCCGGGAGGTTGATACGGCATGACGGGCGGGCCCATCGTCCGGGAGCTGAGAAGCCCGGAGACCGCGAGAGCTTGATCGCGAAGTTGCTCTGCGGACAGGCGGAAACGTGGTCCCCGGGCGAGCAGTCGATTTGCGGGGTCCCGCTCCACGAGTTCAGGAGTCGCTTTGGCGCTTTGACGATAGACTTTGCTAAGGAGGATTTCGCGAATAAGAGCTTTTTGGCTCCAGCCCATTTCGGTTTGGAAGCGGGCGGCGAGTTCGTCGAGTAAATCCTGGTAGATGGGCTTTTCGCCTTGTGACCCAAAGTCTTCGAGTGTTTCAACCAGCCCGATGCCGAAGAGTTGCTCCCAGACACGATTCACGTGGACGCGCGCACTGAGCGGGTTCTCGCCGTTGGTGAGCCACTTGGCCAGGCCGAGGCGGTTACGCGGGTAATCTTCGGGAAACCGGTTCAGTGCGCGGGGGGTGGCGGGTTGAACTTCATCTTTTTTGTCCATCCAGTTGCCACGATGGAACAACTGCGTCTTGCGAGCTTTGTCGCCGCTGAGTTCTTCCATGATGGGCAAGCGGCAGGCGGCCAGCTTCGAAAGCGCGGCGCGGTGGCCATCGAGCTGTTTGTAAGTCGCGGCCATGGCTTCGTTGCGCTCGGAGGAGAAACGGCGCTGGAGTTTGCCTTTGTCGTCGCCGCTCCAGGTTTCAGGAACGCGCTCGATGAGTTCGCGGAAGTCCTTGGGCAGGGCGGTGAATTCCGGCGCGTAGGTGTTGCTGGAGGCGGCGAGTTGGAAAGCTCCAATGATGTGGCGGGCTCGGCGCTCATGCTCGCAGGCAATGGTGAAGCGAACTGTGAGCGGCTCGCTGTTCGTAAGCGGCTTGGAGAGAATGAACGTGGCGGTTTGATCCTTGCCTGTGCCGCCTTTGATAGCCCAGCCGCGGCGCTTAGGGCCATCCTGCTTTTTCAGCGCTTCGCCAATGCCCCAGCCGCCCTCCTCAAACGTGGCGTAAGCGCGGGCAATGTCGATGGGCTGATCCTCGCCGTCGCTCGTTTGCGGAAGAGCTGCTTTGAACTCGGTGAGGATGAAGTTGCCGAGATCTTCACCTTCGCCAAAGCCAGGGCCCTTGCCGGGGAATGCTTCGTCCGCGAACACGGTTAGTTTTAGGCTGTGCCATTCCCCGGGCGGAAGCACAGCATCAACTTTCACAATCGAGCGATCTGGCGCCGTCCCCGCGAGTCGAACGATGTTTGAAGCGCCGTTTGTGTAAGCGCCCGCAGAGGTTTGGATGGTGGAGCCAGCAAGAGCGGTGACTGCTTCCGCAGGGCGAACCTTGGCGATCCAGGAATCAAAGGCTTCTTTGTTTTGCGGCTCGTTCAGCGAGGAGTCGATTTGCTTCAGCGCGGAGTCGATTTGGCTCTCAAGGTGGCGGGCTTCAGCGGTTTCGGTGGGTTTGTAAACTTTCTTTGTGGGCGCCTCGTCGTTTCGGTCGGCATCGGCGGTGTTATTGAAGAACGCCATGAGCTGGTAGTACTCCTTGTGCACGAAAGGATCGTATGGGTGCCCGTGACATTGAACGCACCCGATGCTCGTGCCCTGAACGGCATCGAACGTGGTGTTGAGACGATCAATGACGGCGAAGGTGCGGAATTCTTCGTCGTCCGTGCCGCCTTCATCATTTGCGGGGGTGTTGCGATGGAAAGCCGTGGCGATCAGCTGCTCCTCGTTTGGACGTGGGAGCAGGTCGCCGGCAAGTTGTTCGGTGAGAAAATCGCTGTATGGTTTGTCGTTATTGAAAGCGTCGATGACCCAATCGCGATAACGCCAGATATCGCGGGCGCCATCCTGCTCGTAACCTTTGCTGTCCGCATAGCGGGCAATGTCGAGCCAAACGGAAGCCCAGCGCTCACCGTAAGCAGGCGAGGCTAGCAGCGAATCGACCCATTGCTCATACGCGTGCGGAGAGCGGTTTTGGACGAAGGCTTCGACCTGTTCGGGAGTGGGCGGGATCCCAATCACATCGAGGGCAGCGCGCCGAGCGAGGGTGCGGCGGTCTGCTTCAAGGGAAAGGGGCAGCTTCTCTGACCGGAGCTTAGCAGCGACGATGGAATCGATGCTGCGGCCTTGAGCGCGGGGCGGGATGTAGGCCCAATGCTCTTCCCATTGAGCGCCTTCCGCGATCCATTGCTTAATCAGGGCAATTTGCTCGGGCGGCAGAGCTGGCGCGTCCTTGGGCATCCGGTCGTCCTCATCCTTTGTAATCAGACGGGCGATGAACTCGCTTTTCGAAGGATCACCAGGGACGATCGCGGGCTCGCCAGAAGAGCCTGCTTTAAGCGCTTCCTCGCGGAATTGGAGGTTCAGCTTGCCAGCTTCTTTCACGCCGCTGTGGCACTTCAGGCATTGGGCGGAAAGGATGGGGCGGATGTGCTCGTTAAACGAAACCTTGTCTGGCGCGGCCATCACGGGAACGGCAGCGAAAAAGGCGAGGGCAAGAAGGCGTTGGCAATAGCTGAGCATGGGCTGGGATAGCTTACTTCGTTTTGGCCGCGAGCAAACGTTTTTCTGGAGGCGAATCGATCCTGGGGAAAAGGTGTATTTTGCGGGGTTTTACGTTTGATGCTGAGAAGAAAGCATAGGGAATCGAGACGTGGGGCCTCTTTGGTTCCCCACATAGTGGAGACTGAGCTCGGGTGTTGGAGTCTGGAGTTGAGCAGGCGACACCTGCTGATCGTACAATTGCCAAGTTGAGCAGCTTCTTTCGTTCACTGCAGCCATCCGGGAGACTGCAGGAATCTGCCGCGGCTGCGCGCTCTCGGCGCAGAGCTTTCGGCAAGCGGCTACCTTTGAGTCAAATAGGGAGGCCCCGTTAAGGTGAGACCCCACTATCCGAGGGCGGCGAGGAGCTTATGTTGGTCTTACGAACGCGGGTCCAAAACTGAAAAGCAGTGCCTCCGCCGCTAAGGCACTGGTGGGGATATGGGCGGTGCTCCTCACTTCTTTTATTGTCGCGACGCTTTACCTGGGTCGCGATGTTTTAATCCCAGTGGCGTTGGCGGCGTTGCTGACGTTCCTGCTGGCTCCAGTTGTGACCGTGCTGCAGCGGTGGCTGGGCCGGATTGGCGCGGTGCTGCTGGTGGTGCTGTTGATTTTGGCGGGCGCAGGAACGGTCGCGTACTTGCTGACGAGCCAAATGGTGGATTTGGCGACGAAGCTGCCCGATTACCAAAACAACATTCAGGCCAAGCTCCGTTCTTTCAAAGCTCCAAGCGGTGAGCGGTTTCGGAAACTGTCCAAGGCTGTGGAGGAGTTGAAGAAGGATTTGCCGGGAGCCACAGACGACGAAAAGCCCGCTACTGCTATCGTGACGAATGCCGCGAACGGGGTGGTCGTGGCGACTCCGGACGGGGCGACTCCGGCAGTGGTGGCCGTGCCGGCTGTGGAAAAGTCGGCAAACAATCCGCTGCACGTGCTTCGCGTGGTTCTCTCGCCTTTGCTGGGCCCACTGGGAACGGCCGCGCTGGTGTTGCTGCTGGTGATTTTCATGCTGTTGAAGAGGGAGGATTTGCGGAGTCGGAT
>Ga0196963_10000202_pt1 | contig 56988 bp, 47 predicted proteins | sample S1_5metaG_FD_148600 | JGI IMG/M metagenome (GOLD analysis project Ga0196963, IMG submission 148600) | Soil microbial communities from Anza Borrego desert, Southern California, United States - S1_5 | ecosystem: Environmental > Terrestrial > Soil > Desert | place: USA: California | collected... | reverse complement strand
GGCGGACAACATCTGCCAGAACGCGTCGGGAGCAAGGGCAAGAAGAAGGCGAAGGCGAAGAAGGCGAAGAAGGCGAAGAAGGCCAAGAAATCCCGGAAGGCCAAGAAACGCTAGCGAGGACGCGTTGAAATTGTCGCTGCTTTGCCTCGGCGTCGCCGTGGCCGGATGCGCGCGTGGGCCGGTGGAGCTCGGATTCTGGATCGATCCCATCACCTACCAGTCGTCGCGCATCGACGGCCCGATCACGCCCGCTGAGCTCAAGGTCATCGACCAGACGGCGCGCCGCGAGATCGAGACCGCCTTTGCCGACTACGCCGTCATGCTCACCGCAAATCGCGATGCGCGCTTCAAGGTCGCGGTGTTGCCGGCGCTTCGGGACGAGCGGCTGCTTCGCGGCGGCACCCACGCCGGCGAATCCCGCGCGATTGCCGGCCTCGGCGGCAGCGGTGCGGTGAGCTTCGAATACGTCGCGAACAGCGCCATGGCGATTGCGCCGGAGTCGATGGCGCGTGCCGACCTGATTGCCGCTATCGGCCGCGGTATCGGTCGTGTCGCCATCCACGAATTCGTTCACCAGCTGCTTCCCAAGTCTCCCTTGCATGACGCCACGAACGTCCGCAGCTACGAGGGTAATTCGCCCACGATCGCTGAAGGATTTTTTGGCGAGCTGCAGTGGGACATCGCTGCGCCGTGGTTGGAGTCGCGGCTTGCCCCCCGGGCCGTCGTGCGACCATAACGGCGATGCCTGCCGCGACGCATTCAGCGCGTTTGTCCTACGCCCGCCTCTCGATCGAACAGCTCGACGCCTTCCATTCCCTGGTCCAGGATGCGCACGTGCGGCAATACATGATGGACGGCGAGATCATGCCGCGCGAATGGTCCGAAGAGCGCATCCGCGCCAGCGACGCGTTGTTCGAGCGGCGTGGTGTCGGCCTGTGGTTGGCCTCGATGTCGTCGACACGCGAGCTGGTCGGCTTTTGTGGGTTTCTCGAAATTCCCTCGCTCGATCCCCAGCCGCAACTCGCCTACGCGTTGTTCGAGCGCTTTGCCGGCCGCGGCCTGGGCACCGAGATGGCGTGCACGATGATTCGCACGGCGCGTGAGACGGCGGACTTCGCGGAAATCGTTGCGGGTGTCGATGCGGTCAACCAAGCGTCCTGCCGCATTCTCCACAAGCTTGGTTTCAGTCGCGTCAAAACGGTGCCGGGTGCGTTTGGCGATGCGTACGTCTACCGGCTGTCAGCCGAAAGTGGAGTCTGAATGCGCGCGTACGATGACCTTGCGGAATGGTGGCCACTCTTTTCTCCGCCATCGCATTACGTCGACGAAGCCGAGGATCTGTTGCAACGCCTCGGGCCGCTCCCGCCGTCGGGCGCAGCGACGATGCTCGAACTCGGTTCCGGCGGTGGCAGCCTCGCTTTTCATCTCAAGCCGTACTTCAAGCTGACGCTGACCGACGTTTCCGAGGACATGCTGACCCAGAATCGCGCGGTCAATCCGGAAGCTGAGTTCGTGGCCGGCGACATGCGGACGCTCCGACTCGGGCGTCAGTTCGAGCATGTGCTGGTTCACGACGCGGTCTGCTACATGACGACGCGAGACGATCTCGCCGCTGCAATCAGGACTGCCGCCATCCATTGCCGACCAGGCGGAACCGTGGTCTTCCTGCCGGATTACGTCAAGGAGACTTTTACGCCCGGCACCGAGCATGGCGGCGAAGATGGCCAGGACGGTCGCGCGTTCCGTTACCTCGAATGGTGTTGGGATCCGGATCCCTCCGATGACACCTATCTGGTCGATTACGCCTTTCTCCTTCGCGAACCCGGCGGCGAGGCCAGGGTCGTGCACGATCGGCATGTCGAGGGGCTATTCCCTCGACAGACATGGCGTGAACTGTTCGCGGAGGCCGGTCTGGATGTCGCGATCCAGGTTGATGGCTTCGGCCGCGACATCTTCATTGCGCGGCCTCGCATGGGTCGCACGGGTGTGGGACCATAGCGCATGCGGCCGCCCGCATTCCCACGGAAAGGTCTCCTATGAGCGTCCGACTGACATCGATAGCCGTTGCGATGAGCGTTGTCGGTGTGTCCGTCCAGGAGCCGATGATCCGCTCGGTCGATCACCACGTGACTGTGAAGTCGATCGTACCGGCCATGAATGGGCGTGACGCGACGATTTACGTTCGCGAGCGCGTTGCAGAGGGAATGACGCAGCCAGCCGCCGATCGCGTTGTGCTGTTCGTGCACGGCGCCGGCACGCCGGCGGAGGTCGCCTTCGACGTGCCCGTCGGCGACTACAGCTGGATGGCGTTCCTCGCGCGTCACGGCTTTGATGCGTTCGCGATGGACACTGAAGGTTACGGCCGATCGACGCGGCCGGAGCCGATGAACGATCCGTGCAACCTCTCGGTCGAGCAGCAAAAGGCGCTGATCCCGTCGCTGCTGAAGGAGCCTTGCGCGCCGAAATATCCCGGACAGCTGACGACCATTGCATCCGACTGGCACGACATCGACGCAGTCGTCGAATACATCCGCAAGCTGCGCCATGTCGAAACGGTCAGCCTGGTTGCCTGGTCGTTGGGCGGGCCTCGCGCGGGTGGCTATGCCGCGCAGCATCCCGACAAAGTGAATCGTCTGGTGTTGCTCGCGCCTGCTTACAACCGCGAGGCGCGAACCGCCGCCCCGCCACTTCCGAACCCAGGACCGGTCTTCAACATCCAATCACGCGCCGAATTCGACGCGAACTGGGATCGCCAGATCGGTTGTGCCGATCAGGTCGAGCCGCCCGTTCGTGAAGCGGTCTGGAACGAGATGCTCGCCTCGGATCCGGTCGGCGCCAAGTGGGGAAGCGGTGTCCGGCGCGCGCCGTCAACGACGACGTGGGGTTGGAATGCGGCGGTGATTGGCGCGACGAAGACGCCGACGCTGATGATCGCGGCGGCGAACGACAAGCAGGTGCAGCCGGATCGGGTGCGCGCCGCCCACGACGATAGTGGGGCGGACGACAAGGTCCTGCTCGACCTCGGCTGCGCGTCGCATAACGCGATGTGGGAACGCAATCACACCGTCTTGTTCAACGCGTCGCTGGAATGGTTGACCCGCGGCACGGTCAATGGATCGCGCCGCGGCGTCGTCTCGCTGGGCTACCCGAAGCCTTAGCGTGGTTCGCGGCCGTCGGCGCCGGCGACCTTGTGCGAGGCCGGGTGACCACGGTCGGCGTACTTGGACTCAGCTTCCTTTTGTGCCACTGATCGGCTGCCGGCCTTGTGCGACGTATGTCGGTCGCTGGTGTCATCGAGCGGCTGCTCGCCAACACGTCCGGCGGCATCCTGCTCGACCGGTGGTGCGTCGGGCAGGACCGGTGGAAATTCCCGGCGTTCCTGCGCCTCTTCCGCCGCGGTTTCGCGGTTGCTGATTCCCTGCTCGTTATCGCGCATGATTCCTCCAACTGAAGCAAGTAGCAGAATCCGTTCCAGATGGCATACAGTCCGCCCATGCGTGTGAGCTCCGCGATCGTGTTCGTCAGCGACATGAAACGCTCGGTTTCGTTTTATCGGGATGTGGTCGGGTTGCCGCTGAAATTCGATTCGCCGGAGTGGAGTGAATTTGCCACGGAAGGGGGCACCATCGCGCTGCACCGCGCCGAGGCGTCCGGACCGGCTGGCGCGCGTGAACCGCTCGCCGGCACGTGCCGGCCGGCGTTCGGCGTCCCGGATCTTGCCGCTTTTCACGCCCGCATGCTCGAGCACAATGTGATCTGCACCCGGCGCCCGGAAGACCTGTTTGGGGCCCGCACCGCCGAGTATCTTGACCCGGATGGGCTCGCGATTTCCGTCAACGAGGAGCGCGCGTAACGGCCGCCCGTTCGCGCGATAAGACGAGGGACGAGCGTGCATCGTGCGCGCCCCGTCCAAGATAAAATTCCGCGGTGGCGGCGCCATCGCGCCGGCGCGCCCTGTCGTTGATCAACGTTGCACTTACCCTGGAGAGATTATGAGAGGACGACTACTCGGAATTGTGCTTGCGGCTGTTCTGGCGGCCGGGGCTCCGGCCGCTGCCCAGCAGGGCACCAGTGAATTGCGCGGCAAAGTCGCCGATGCGCAGGGCGGCGCGTTACCGGGCGTGACGGTGTTGCTCACCAACCAAGCCAATGGCACGGTGCGCGAGACGATCTCTGGCGCCGATGGCTCGTTCATTGCCAGCGGCATGATCCCCGGTAGGTACACGGTGGCCGCCGAGCTCACCGGGTTCAAGAAGTTTGAGCGCCGCGACGTCGTACTCGAGGTCGGACGTACCACCAGCCTGGATGTGCCGCTCGAGGTCGGCGGCATCGAGGAAACGGTCAGCGTCACCGCGGAATCACCGATCGTCGATCTCACGTCGAAGGAAATCGGCGGCAACATCACCAGCGAGACCCTCGTCAAGCTGCCCAGCGTCAACGGTAACTTCGTCGGCTTCGTCGGGTTGCTGCCCGGGATCGTGCCCTCGGTGAGCACCGAGTCGTTCGGCAGCGACTCGATCTCGGTCAACGGCCAGGATCCGCGCAACAACAACTACATGCTCGACGGCGGCAACAACAACGACGACGTGATCGGGCAGCGCGCCGGCACGCAGGCGCGCACGCCGATCGAGGCCATCCAGGAGTTCCAGGTGATTACCGGCCAATACGATGCCCAGTACGGCCGCACCTCCGGCGCCGTCGTCAACGCCGTCACCAAGTCGGGGACCAACCAGTTCCGCGGCGTCGGCTTCGGGTTCATGCAGAACGCGGATCTCACCGAGAATCATTTCTTCGCCAAGCAGCAGGGCACGCCGAAACCCGACACGCAGTACCAGCGGTGGGGCGGCACCTTTGGCGGGCCAATCGTCCGCAACAAGATTCATTTCTTCGGCAGCCTGGAACGGTTCTCGATCGATCGTCCGAATGCGATCAACATCCCGGCGCGTCCCGAATACAACGGCACCCAGCAGACCATGGATCGCGTGTGGAACACGATCATCCGCGGCGACCATCAGGTGAACAACAACAACAGCTACAGCGTGCGCTGGCTGCGCGAAGCGTCGCCGCAACGTAATCAGATCATCCCAACCGGCGCGCAGGCCGCCGCGCCGGCCGCCGCCCGCGAGGAATCGGACGTCGATCAGACGGTGTCGGCCAGCCTCAATACGGTGCTATCGGGAACGCGGGTGAGCACCTTCCGCGTCACCTGGACGCGCGAGAACGTCACGTTCGCGAACAACTGCTTCAACACCAAAGGCCGCGACCTGTCGCAATGCCCGGTGACGCTCGCCTATCAGGACTACATCGATCAGCAGGACAACACGGCCCAGGCCCGCATCAACGACGGCATTCAGCTCGAAGAGACGCTGGCGTGGTTCGTGCCGAACAAGAAGGGGGACCACGACCTCAAGTTCGGGCTGCAGTACTCGTATTCCGCCGCGTTCAACACCAACCAGGGGAACCTGAACGGCACGTTTTCCTTTGGCCGCAGCAATGCGGTGTTCAACCCGGCGATTCCCTCGACCTATCCGGATCGCTTCACGATTCGCGTCGGCGGGCCGAACGAGTTCTACCAGAAGGCGCATTACATCTCGTGGTTCGCGCAGGACAAATGGCGCCTCGGCAACAGGGTCACGTTGAACCTGGGTATGAGATATGACTACGAGGCGCTGCCTTTGAAGACCGCCGACGACATGTTCGTGGGCGAGGATCATCCGGTCGATGCCAACAACCTCGCGCCGAGGCTCGGCATCACCTACGACTTCGGCAACAACAGCGTCATTCGCGCCGCCGCCGGCCGGTTCTTCGACAAGACGCACTTCGAAGTGATCGGCGGCCTTTACACCGGCACGCCGTTCGCGACCTCGTTCATCGTGAACTTCCCGACCGCCGCCGCCGACAACGGTCCGCGCAACGGCCAGCTGCCGACGGACCCGTTCCTGGTCAACGGCCCGGTGATCAATCGCGCGCTGCTGAACCAGCTCTATCCGGGCGGCCAGCTGCTGCGCAACACCGGCGCGACCTGGGACAACCCGGACCGCCGCGTGCCGTACACCGATGAAGTGTCATTGGGTTACGAGCGGCAGCTCGGCGCGCAACTGGCGGGCAGCGTCGACTTCGTGCACTCGCGGGGCCGCGACCTGCTGATGTCGTTCAACCACAACCCGCAAGTGCGCAGCAACCCGGTGGTCGCGCAGTCGACGCTGGTGCGCACGCCGACACCGCAGTTGACCGCGGCGGTGCAGCAGTTGGCGCAGAAGTACGGAACCTTCGCGCCGTTCACCACCAACGTGACGACGTTCGTCAACGAGGGCGAGCTCGATTATTCGGCGCTGATGCTGCAGCTCAAGAAGCGCTTCAGCAACAACTACAGCGCGCAGGTCTCCTACACGCTCGCCAAGTCCCGCGGCAACACCTCGGGCAACGGCGCGGCCGGCAGCAACTTCCAGGTCGGCAGCGACCTGCGGCTCGAGCTCAATGAGGGCCCGAGCGACTTCGACAACCGCCACAACTTTACGGTGAGCGGCACGGCGCTGATTCCGCGCACCGGCGGCTTGAATCTGAGCTGGGTCGCGCGCGCGATCAGCGGCCGTCCGTTCTCGCTGACCAACGGCAACGTCGATCCCGACCTCAACGGCATCCAGGCCGAGCCGCTGCCGGCCGGGACCTACCGCGGCAACGGCAACAACGCCTACACCGTGGAGAACTACACGCCCGAGCGAAACGGCGCTTACGGCCCTGGCTTCTTCACGCTGGATATGCGTTTCGGATATGCGTTCCGGCTCGGTGGCACGCGCCGGCTCGAAGTCTCGGCCGACATGTTCAACATGACCAACCGCACGAACTTCGCCAACCCGACCGGCAATCAGGCGTCGGCGCAGTTCCTCCTGCTGACGGCGTACAGCACCAGCTACACGCCGCGCAAGGCGCAGCTGGGGCTCAGGCTGGAGTTTTAAGGAGCACGGGTCGCTGGGGCGAGGCGGCGGTCACTGCCGAATCGCCCCGGCAACTCCGGCGGCTTGCGCCATTACCGATGATGCACAGTCGCGGCCGCCAAGACGATCCCGATCTCTCGCGGCATTGTCCGCTTTCCTAGAAGAGCGCTTTGAGCTCGTGCGGCGTGACCGTCGAGGCGCCAAATCGTCCGACGACGATGCCGGCGGCTTCGTTGGCGAGCCGCGCCGCTTCGGACATCGTCGCGCCCGCAGCTATCGCGAGGGCGAGCGTCGCAATCACGGTATCGCCCGCGCCGGTGACGTCCGCCACTTCGCGTGCGGAGGTGGGCAGGTAGCCGTCGCTGCCGGCGTGATCGAGCCACATGCCGTGCTCACCGCGGGTGATCAACACGCTGTCGACGCCGAGCCGCTGCCGTAATACCAGCGCCGCTTTTCGCGCGTCGTCATGCGAGTTGATCCGCGTGTTGGTGGCGCTCTCCGCTTCGACGTGATTGGGCGTGACGAGCGTCGCGCCGGCGTAATAGTCGATATGCGGCACTTTGGGATCGACGATGACCGGCAATCCGCTGTTCTGTGCGAATCCGAGGAGATGAGTCATCGAGCGGCGCGTGATGACGCCTTTCTGATAATCCGACACGAGCAGCACCTGCGACGATCGCGCGCGCGCCTCGATTTGCGCGGCCATCGCATCAGCGATCGCGGCGCCGACGTCATGGTCCGATTCGAAGTCGATGCGCGACACCTGCTGGTTGCGATTGGTGACGACGCGCAGCTTGGTGGTGGTTCTGCGGTCCGGATCGGTAATCAGCCCGGTGGCGTGAATGCCCTTGGCTGCCAGTTCGGTCTTCAGCTGCGCACCCGAATCATCGTCGCCAATCACGCCAATCAGCTCGACCTGCGCACCGAGCTGGCGCAGGTTGTTGGCGACGTTGGCGGCGCCGCCGAGGCGGCACTCCTCGTGATCGAACACGACCACCGGGACCGGCGCTTCCGGGGAAATTCGTCCGACCCGGCCGATCAGGAAACGATCGAGCATCACGTCCCCGACGACGGTAATCGTGCGCGTCGCGAACTTGTCGATCAATTCGTGCGCGCGCGCGGATGGCAACTCCGGGAGCAGCGTCACGCTCACGACGGCAGACCCCCATCGCGGTTGGCGGCGAACGGCAGCGTCAGGATCACCAGCAACAGCATCAGGAACTCGGAATCACCGAAATTGTATTCGGTCAGGCCGGCGGCGAGCATGGCGGCAAGCGCGCCAAACGCCGCAGCCGCGAGGCTCTTGTGCCGCGCGCGCTTCAGTTGCTTGTAGACACTGATCGCCGCCGTGACGACGAACCAGATCCACGCGCCGAGCGCGAGCAGGCCGCGCTCGGCGGCAATCTGCATCGGCACGTTGTGCAGGTGGGGGTTGGTCGGCTTGACCGCGTCGGGGACGCGGTACTGTGGGTAGACGCGCTCGATCTGATCGGGCCCGACACCGAACAACGGATAATCCTGCACGATCGCGACTCCGGCCTGCAGCATCGCGACGCGATCGCGGCTGGTCAGGTCCTTGGCGTCGAAGATCGACTTGCCGCGATCGATCAGTGCCTGCGGCGCCAGCAGCACGCCGGCGATGACGACGATCGGCAGCAACGCCAGCAGCCGGAAGTCCTTGCTGAGCAGCAACACGGCGACACCCACCGCCACGCCTACCCACGCCCCGCGAGTCAGCGTCAGGCTGAGGGCGACCAGCAACGCCGGCATGATGAAGGCCGCCCACAACCGTCCGGACGATCCGTAAAGAAGGCGCGCCGTGGCCGCGCAAATCACCAGCATCAGCGTGCCGGAGTAGGTCATCCAGTGCGACAGCGTCCCTTGCGGACGCCGGCCGAGGCCGTCGAAGTTGAGGACGGCGTACTGGACGATGCCGACAAACGCGCTGGCCGCACCAATCGTGAGGATGATCGACATCACGGTGCGGGCGCGCGCGCCGCGCGCCAGGTCGTAGGTGATCGGCACCAGCAACAGCAGCACCAGCTGCTTGCAATCGGTGAAGCTCACTTCCGGATCCAGCGAGAAACCGGCCGAGGCGAGCGTGAACATCGCATAAGCCAGCAGCGGCCAGAAAAACCGCGGCGCCGCGAGCCGCTCGCCGCGGGCGATGTGCGAGATCAGCCACGCCAGCGCGGCGACGGCCAGCAGGATCTGCGCGGCGGCAATCGACAGTTGCATGGCCGCGACAATGCCGACGAGCGCCCACAGGCCGATCTGATCGAGTCGATCGCGGGGTGGCACGCCGGCGGTCAGGGTCAGGGTCGTCATTCGCGTCGTCAGCCCTTACGGCTTTACCCCTCGACTACGTTCGAGGAGGATCCTGAGCGGGTGGACGGGTGCGCCTGCGCAGTGTCACCGCTCAGAAGCGTTCGGGCTGCGGAAACAACCATGGTAGGCGAAATCGCGGTCAGACAGCGAAAGTCACCCGGCACGCAGCTACGTTGATGGCAGGGACGGCAGGCGAGCTCGCCGCTGCTGACGGCGATGGCAGGTAACGACGGATCGCGCCATGGCATCGATCGCTCCGCGAGTGTCGGGCCGAACAACGCAACGATCGGAGTCTTCGTGGTTGCCGCGACGTGCAAGGGGCCGCTGTCCCCGCCGATGTACAAGGCCGCACGTTCGACGAGCGCTCGTAGCTCGCTCAAATCAAATTCTCCGCTGCGCACGATGCCGTCGGCGGCATCCGCCGCAAGCCGGCGCGCCTCGGCCGCCACTGCCTCGGCGGCGGCGCTCTCGGAGGGCCCAGACGTGATGATGATGCGCCGGCGCCGATCGTCACGTGCCAGCGTCGCCGCGACGTCCGCGAACGATTGAGCGGGCCAGCGGCGAAACGGGTTGCCGGCGCTGACGTGCAGTACGACCAGCGGCGCATCCGGTGCGACGTGCGCTGCCGCCAGTCGAGCGGTGACGCGCTCGATCGCCTGCGGATCGGCGGGCATCGTCACCGGATCGTGCGCGCGGTCCGGCGGCGCGATGCCGAGCGGTTCGAGCAGCGCCCACTGATTCAGTACGGAATGCCGCGGCGGTACGAGCGCCCGAGTCCACGGCACGTGCGTCGTGTAGCACCATCGCCGGCCGGGCAGGTCGTAGCCGATCCGTTCGCGTGCGGCCGAGGCCCAGGTCAGCAGGCTGCTCCGCGGACCGCCGTGGAAATCGATCGCCAGATCAAATCGTTGCCGCCGCAGCCGCGCCGCCATCTGCCAGTCGTAGCGCCAGCGCGACACTCCCCGCGGGCGCTCGAGGACGATGATTTCGTCGAGGCCGGGATGGTGACGAACGACAGGCTCGGCGGGTCCTTCGACGAGATAGGTCAACCTTGCGTCGGGAAAGCGGCGCCGCAGCGCTCCGATCGCCGGCGTCGTGAACACCACGTCGCCGATCAGCCGCAGCCGCAGCAGCAGGATGTTTGCCGCAGCAGGCACCGAGCTCGCAGAAGGGATGTCGGCTATGGTTCGATCGTCGCTTCGTCGATCAGCATCACCGGAATGTCGTCCTTAATCGGATACACGCGGTGACACGATCCGCATTTGAGCGCCTTGCCGTCCTTCACGAGCGTGACGGGCGTCTTGCAGGCAGGGCACGCCAGGATTTCGAGCAGCTCCGCATCGACAGGCATGGAAGCGATCTTAACAGGAGCGGCCCGAAGCCGTCGCAGCGAAGCTCACTCTGTATCTCGCGGGCGAAGGCGGATAAGATCCGGTGATGCGAGTACTTTCCGCCGTCGCGTTCCTGTTGATGGCGGTGGCGCCTGTTGTCGTGTCGGCCGGGCAGACGGCCGCCACAGCCCAAGCGGATTCAAAGGCGCAGGCGATGTTCGAGTTTCTGATGGCTCGCCGCCTCGAAGCGGCCGGCGATCATGCCGCGGCGCTCGCCGCGCTCGAGCGTGCGCGCACGCTCGACGCCCAGTCCGCCGAGATCACCGCGGAACTTGCCGGTTACTACTATCGCCAGAACCGCCTGTCCGAGTCCGTTGCCGCAGCCGAGCAGGCATTGACACTCGATCAACAGAACACCGAAGCACACCACACGCTCGGCACCATTTACGCCGCGTGGGCTGAAGGCGGCGCGCCGCCACCACCCGGCCAAACTGCCGCGACCACGCGCGCCAAGGCCATCGAGCATCTCACCGCGATTCAAGCGTCGCCGTTGATGGCAACCAATCCCAACTTGCAGATGACCCTCGGCCGCCTGCACTTGCGCGCGGGCAAGGCCGATCTCGCGGTGCCGATCCTCGAACGGGTCGCTGCGCAAGCGCCATGGGCGGCCGAACCGTTGCTGCTGCTCTACGAGGCGCACATCTCGCGAGGCCGCATCGAGGAGGCCGAGCAGGTCCTCGTGCAGGCTGCGGAAGTCAACCCGCGGTACTTCGCGCAGCTCGGTCAGTTCTACGAACGCGGCAACAAGTGGGATGAAGCCGCGGCCGCCTACGAACAGGCTCTCGCCACTGCGCGTCAGCCCAGCCGCGATCTGCAGATCCGCTACGCAGCGGCGCTCATTAACACCGACGCCGGCGGCGCGAAAGCGATCGGTGTGCTCAACGAATTGCTGAAGACCACGCCGGGCGACACCCGGGTTCTCTATTTGTTGTCGAACGCGCAACGCACCGCCGGTGACGAGAAGGCGGCCGAGGCCACGGCCAGGAAGATCCTCTCCATCGATCCCACGAATGTTGGCGGGCTGCGCGCCCTGGTGTCGGTGCTATTCGATCGATTCGACTATCAACAGATTTCCGAAGTGGTGGCGCCGCTGGTAAAGGATCCGTCGCGTGCCAAGGGGCGCGAGTACGAAGCCGCCGCCGTGCTCGTGCAGCTTGGCATCGCCGAACAGCAGCTGGCGCGGTGGGACGCGTCGATCAACGCCTTCACCGCCGCCAAATCGCTGACCCCGGATGACGCCGATATCGAGGCGTACCTCGTGCAGGCGCACATTACGGCGCGGCGCTACGATCGCGCCGAGGCCGCGGCGCGCGCCGCGCTTGCGCGCGATCCGAATCAGCCGCGGATGGTGCGTCTGCGCGCGCAAGCCCTGCTCAAGGCCGGCAAGACCGCAGAAGCGACTGCGCTGCTCGAACAGGGCGCTGCGAACAACCCCAAGAGCCGCGAGTATGTCGTCGGCCTCGCGGATCTCTATGCCGATCAAAAGCGCACCGACGATGCGCTGCGCGTCCTGGAGCAGGCGCGCAAGACGTTCGGCGACGATCAGGCGCTGACCATGCGCGTCGCCAACGTCTATGAAGGCGGCGGCCGGCTTGCCGACGCCGAGAAAGAACTGCGACGGCTGATCGGGCAAGACCCGCTGAACGCCGACGCGCTGAATTCACTGAGTTACATGTTCGCCGAGCATGGGCAGAAATTGCCGGAGGCGATCGAGCTCGCGCAGCGCGCCCTGAAGATCGAGCCGGGCAACCCCGCATATCTCGATACGCTTGGCTGGGCGCTGTTCAAGCACGGCCGCACCGAGGAAGCGGCCGAGCCGCTCGCCAAGGCGGCCGCAATCCTCACTGGCAATTCCGTGATTCAGGATCATCACGGCGACGTACTGGCCAAACGCGGACGAATGGCTGAAGCGGTCGCCGCATGGGAGCGCGCGCTCGCCGGCGACGGCGAGGACGTCGATCGCGCGACGATCGAGAAGAAAATCAAGGCCGCGAAGAGCCGCCTCCAGTAATGCGCCTGCTCGCCATTGCCGTCGTGGCGTTGACGGCCGCGTGTGCCGCTCGCACGCCGCCGCGTCCCGCCGGTGCCGCGATGCCCGATCCCACCGCGATCGACGCCTTTAATACCGCCACCGCCGCGTGCGCAGGCTACCGATCGTTCGAAGGGGAGCTGGCGCTTTCCGGCCGGGCCGGAGGAGAGCGCGTGCGCGGGCGCATCCTGACCGGCCTCGAGGCGGGCGGCGCCGTACGGCTCGAGGGAGTGGCGCCGTTCGGCGCGCCATTCTTCATCCTCGCAGGACGCAACGAACGGGCGACGCTGGTGCTGCCGCGCGAGCGCCGCGTGCTGCAGGACACCGCTGTCGCCGACGTGCTCGAGCGGTTGACGGGGCTCGCCCTCGGCGCCGACGATCTCCGCCTGATCGTCACCGGCTGTCTTGGCGACGGCGCCGCGCCTGCGGACGGCCGGCAGTGGCCCGGCGGCTGGCGAGCGGTTTCACTGGGCCCCAATCGCGTTGGCTACCTGCGCGCGCAAAACGGACAAACCGTGCTCGCGGCCGCCGACTACGGCGCGTGGCATCTTGACTACTCGGCGCACGCCGGCGGCTTCCCGCGCCTCGTCCGCGTCCGGCGTGCCGGCGACAGCGCCGTCGACATCACCGCGCGGGTCGAGCAGCTCGAGGTCAACACGCAGATCAATCCGCGCGCGTGGTCGGTTGATGTACCATCCGATGCCGACCCGATGTCGTTGGACGAACTGCGTTCGATTGCGCCGCTCGCCGAGAAGAAGTGAGATCCGTCAGCCTTCCGTCGTTCGCGAAGATCAATCTCGATCTGCGTGTCCTGGGTGCGCGGCAGGACGGCTTCCACGATCTCAAGACCGTGTTCCAATCGCTCGCCTTGTTCGACAACGTCACCGTGACGGTGCGCAAGGGCTCGCTGGCGATTACCTGCGACGAGCCCGACATCCCCACCGATCACCGCAATCTGGTGTGGAAGGCGGCATCCTTGCTGCACCGCACGGTTACCGGGAAGTCGACGCCGCCGCGTGACCTCGCGATCGATCTTCGCAAGCGCGTGCCGTCAGAAGCCGGTCTCGGTGGCGGCAGCTCGAATGCCGCGATGACGTTACTCGCGCTGAACAAACTGTGGAAGCTCGATCTCGACCTCGCGTCGATGACCCGCATTGGCGCGCGGCTCGGCGCCGACGTGCCGTATTTCCTCGTCGGCGGCACCGCGCTTGGCCTCGGCCGCGGCGATGACATTTATCCTCTGACCGACATGCCGCCCGTCCACGTCGTCATTCTGCGACCCGGCTTCGGCGTGTCGACGATCGACGCTTATACGTGGTTCGATCAGGAAGTCCGTCGCACGTTGAAGGAGCCGCCGCCGCGTGCGGTACCTCCAGGGTGGCCGGCCTGGTCGGCGACATTGCGGAACGATCTCGAAGCCGCAGTCGTTCGCCACCATCCCGCGATCGCGCGTATCAAACAGTCGCTGCTCGACGCCGGCGCGGCCTTTGCCGCGATGTCCGGGTCAGGATCCGCGGTTTTCGGCCTGTTCGAGCGGGCCGACGCGGCACGGCGGACCGCAAACGACCTCGCGCGCCCCGGCTGGTTGTCGCTTCACACCCGCACGCTGAACCGGCGAGAATACGCGCGCCGGGTTGCCGTGGGTCTGTAAACTCGGCTACGATACGTGTTTCCCCCCAGGCCGCGGAGTGCGCGGCGTGGGGATCCCGGGCCCCGGGATGTTGGGGCGTGGCCAAGCGGTAAGGCGCCGGCCTTTGGAGCCGGTATTCGAAGGTTCGAATCCTTCCGCCCCAACCAGTTTTTTGCTTCAGAACATGAGACCGACCGGTTTCGGAGAATTGAAAGTTTTCTCTGGCAGCGCTCATCCGCAGCTTGCGGCTGAGATTGCCGAGTTCCTCGGGGTGGAACTCGGACAAGCCCGCTTGCGCCGGTTTCCCGACAGCGAAGTGTCGTTTCAAATCGACGAGAACATCCGCGGCACCGACGTCTTCATCGTCCAGCCGACGTGCGCGCCCGTCGATCCGCACCTGATGGAGCTGATGATCATGACGGACGCGTTCCGTCGCTCGTCGGCGGCGCGCATCACCGCGGTGATTCCGTACTACGGCTACGCGCGCCAGGATCGCAAGGACAAGCCGCGCGTGCCGATTTCGGCCAAGCTGGTCGCCAACGTGCTGGTCGCCTCGGGCGTCAATCGCGTCTTGACGATGGACTTGCACAAGGCGCAGATCCAGGGCTTCTTCGACCTGCCGGTCGATCATCTGTTTGCCGCGCCGGTGATTATCGATTACCTGTCGCGCCAGTCCTACGAGAAGCTGACGATCGTCGCGCCGGATGCCGGCGGCGCCGAGCGTGCGCGTGCCTACGCGAAGCGTCTCGACGCCGAGCTGGCGGTGATCGACAAGCGCCGCAGTGAAGACGGCACCGCCGAAGTGATGAACGTCATCGGTGAAGTCGCCGGTCGCACCTGCGTGATCGCCGACGACATCATCGACACGGCGGGGACGATTCAAAAAGCGGCGTCGGCGTTGAAGGAGTCCGGCGCCGAGCGCGTGCTCGCGTGCGCCATCCACGGCGTGCTGTCGGGACCGGCGATCGATCGCATCGAGAAGGCGCCGATCGACAAGTTGATCATCACCAACACGATTCCGCTCACCGCGGAGCGTGCGAAGTGCCAGAAGATTGTGATGTTGTCCGTTGCCCGCCTGTTAGGCCAGGCCATCCGCAGCATTCACGAGGAAACCTCAGTGTCGTCTCTATTCGTGTGAGATTTGAAGTTTAACTTTTAACTTTAAACTTCGTTATTCGTTAAAGGGTGTAGGCGTGTCCGAAGCCCGAGAAAGGTCAGTGAAGTCATGGACGCAGTTCTCGACATCGTCAAGCGCAATACCAAGGGCAAGAACGAGGCGCGCCGCCTGCGCGCGGCCGGACGCATTCCCGCGGTGGTCTACGGCGCGCAGAAGGCCGGCGATCCGCCGGCGCCGGAACCGGTCGCGGTCGACCCCAAGCCCTTCATGCGCATCCTGCACTCGAAGTCGGGCCTGAACACGCTGATCACGCTGAAGATGCAGGGCGCGCCGGATACGCGCGTGCTGGTCAAGAACGTGCAGCTCGATCCGATCACGCATCAGCCGCTGCACGCGGATTTGTACCGCGTCAACATGGATCGCAAGATCAAGGTCACGGTGCCGGTGGCGCTCAAAGGCGAGGCGCGCGGCGTCAAGCAGGACGGCGGCGTGCTCGACTTCGTCCATCGCGAAGTCGAGATCGAAGTGCTGCCCGCGAACATTCCCGACACGATCGAGGTCGACATCACCAACCTCGGCATCGGCGATGCGGTGCACGTGCGCGATCTGGCGGCCGACGCGGCGTGGTCGCCGGTCAGCGATCCCGACATGATGATCGTGCACATCGTCACCATCAAGGTCGTCGAAGAAACCGCGGCGGCAGCGGAAGGCGCGGCTGCGGCACCGGGAGCGGCGGCGACGCCGGCCGGAGCGGCGGGCGAGCCCGAAGTCATCAAGAAGGGCAAGACCGACAAGGACGACGCCAAGGACGAGAAGAAGAAGTAGCGCGAGCCGGAGGCCGGGAGCCGCGAACCGACATGAAACTCGTCGTGGGGCTCGGCAACCCCGGCCCCGAGTATCGAGACACGCGGCACAACGCCGGCTTCATGGTCGTCGATGCGCTGGCCGATCGATGGCGGCTGACGGATCAGTGGCGGGAGAAATTCGACGCGCTGCAGATCAAGACGGTGAAAGGCGATCAGCCCGTCATCGTGGCCAAGCCGCTCACCTATATGAACTTGAGCGGACGCGCCGTGTCGGGCCTCGCCGGGTTCTACAAGATCGATCCGGCGGATGTGTTCGTGATCGTCGACGAGGCGGCGTTGCCGCTCGGCCGGCTGCGGGCGCGCCGCGACGGCAGCGCCGGCGGACACAACGGGCTGAAGTCGATCATCGAGCATCTCGGCACGCAGGCGTTCCCGAGAATGCGCGTCGGCGTCGGGCGGGGCGCGAACGGGCGCGGCCTTGCCGATCACGTGCTCGGCCGGTTCGAGCCGTCCGAGCGCGATACGGTTTCGGCGGCGGTGCTGCGCGCCGCCGATGCCACGGAGATGTTCCTTTCCGATGGCATCGAACGCGTGATGAACGCGTTCAACGCAGCGAACGAGAAAGAAGACTCCGCGGAATAGGCCGCGGATTCTCCTTGTGACTGGCGAAGCCAGTCACCCTGAGCGACAGCATGAACGCAACGTGTTCATGGTGGAGTCGAACGGGTCCATAAGGAGTGTTATGAGTGGTAAGCGTATTTACGAACTGATTTACGTCCTGAAGCCAGACGCCGCCGAAAGCGAAGTCGCCGACATGCACAAGCTGGTCGCCGACATCGTCGAACGCATGAACGGCACCATCGACAAGACCGACACCTGGGGGCGCCGCAAGCTCGCCTACGAGATCGGCCATCACAAAGAGGGCTTTTACGTCCTCGAGGTGATTGCCGGCTCCGCCGAGCTGATGAAGGAAATCGATCGCCGCTTCAAGGTGACCGAAGGCCTGCTGCGCCACCTGATCGTGCGCGTCGACGAATCGACGATCAAGGCGGAGCGGGCGCGGGCCAAGCGCACCGAAGAATCACGCCGCCGCCGCGTGGCGCGCGGGTTGCCGCCCGATCGGCAGCCGGGCGAGGGTCCGCAGGGTGAGAACGATGACGATTCAGGCGACATGATGTTCGATGGCGCCGACATGGAGGCCTGATCATGGCGTTTGATGGACCGAAGAAAAGTGGTGGTGGCGGCCGCGGCAAGGACGCCAAGGGCGGCGACAAGGCGGGCGGCCGCCAGCGCGGCGGCGGCTTTTTTCGCCGGCGCAAGGTCTGCAAGTTCTGCGCGGACAAGATTGACGACATCAATTACAAGGACGTCAAGCTGCTGAGCGGCTTCGTTCCCGAGCGCGGCAAGGTGCTGCCGCGCCGGATTTCCGGCACCTGCGCCAAACATCAGCGCGGGCTGCGCGTGGCCATCGTGCGGGCGCGGCAACTGGCGCTGCTGCCGTACGCGGCGGATTAAGGAGCACGACGATGGAAGTGATTTTGAGAGACCACGTCGACAACGTGGGCAAGCGCGGCGACGTCGTCAAGGTCGCCGACGGCTACGCCCGCAACTACCTGCTGCCGCGGAAGCTCGCCCTGCCGGCGACGGAAGCCAACAAGCAGTGGATCGCGCGCGAGCGCAGGATCGCGGAAGCGCGTGAAGGCGAAGAGCGCGTGGCGGCGGAGGCGCTGGCCGATCGGCTGGTGGCGCTCGACCTGCAGATTGCACGCAAGGTTGGCGACAACGACACGCTCTACGGGTCGGTGACCAACTCCGACATCGCGGACTTGCTGAAGGAGAAGGGTTTCGACATCGATCGTCGCAAGATCCTGCTGCCCGACGCGATTCGCACGCTCGGCGACACGCATGTGCCGGTGAAGTTGCATCGTGACGTCACCGCGCAGTTGAAGGTCTCGGTCGTCAAAGAATAAAAGGTCGTTCGACCGAGCGCGATTTCACAGGAGAACGGAAGAAAGGCGTCCCCTTTCTTCTTTTCTCCTGTTTTCTTTTTGCTTCATAATTCGTCTTTCCTCTTCACACGATGGCACCGGACACTGCAACAGCGCCCGCGCAACACCGCACCCTCCCGCACAACCTCGAGGCCGAGCGCTCGGTGCTTGGCGCGGTGCTGATCGACAACGACACCTTCAACATCGCCGCCGCGATGATCGATGCGAAGGCATTTTTTCGCGACGCGCACCGCCGCATTTTCGAGCGGATGCTGGACCTGTCGGAGCGCAGTCAGCCGATCGATCTGGTGACGTTGAAAGAGGAGCTCGAGCGCGCGGGCGACCTCGAGGAGGTCGGCGGGCCCGCCTACATCGCCTCGCTGGTCGACGGCGTCCCGCGCTCGACCAACGTCGAGTACTACGCGCAGATCGTCAAAGAGAAGGCGACGCTGCGCAATCTGATCTTTTCGGCCAACAAGATTCTAGGCACCGCCTACGACGCCGATCAGGAAGCGGATCTGATCCTCGACGAGGCCGAGAGCGCGATCTTCTCGGTCGCCGAAGACCGCATCAAGTCCGGCTTCGTGTCGATGTCGACACTGGTCCGCGAGAGCTTTCCCAAGATCGAGCGGCTGTTCGAGCACAAGACGTTCATCACCGGCGTGCCGACCGGCTTCGACGACATCGATCGCAAGACCCGCGGCCTGCAGCCCGGCGATCTGGTGATCGTCGCCGCGCGCCCGTCGATGGGCAAGACCAGTCTGGTGTTGAACATCTGTCAGCACGTCGCGACGCATGGTGGGGTCGCCGGTTTCTTTTCGCTGGAAATGTCCAAAGAGTCGCTGTTCATGCGCATGCTCGCGTCGGAAGCGAAGATCGACATGTATCGGCTGATGAGCGGACAGATCGGGCAGAAGGATTACGGGCAGATTACGCACGCGATGGAAACGCTGAGCGAGGCGCGATTGTTCGTGGACGACACCGCCGGCATCGGCGCGCTCGAAATGCGGGCCAAGGCGCGCCGACTGAAAGCCGAGCACGGGCTCAGCATGATCGCGATCGACTATATCCAGTTGATGACCGGCCGCGGCCGGTTCGAGAACCGGACGCTCGAACTCGCCTCGATCTCGCGCTCGTTGAAGGGGCTGGCCAAGGAGCTCAACGTGCCGATCGTCGTCCTGTCGCAGCTGTCGCGCGCGCCGGAAGCGCGCTCCGACAAGCGGCCGATGCTGTCGGACCTGCGCGAATCCGGCGCCCTCGAGCAGGACGCCGACGTGGTCATGCTGATCTTCCGCGAGGAGATGTACAAAGTCGACGATCAGCCGTCCGATTCCGACGGCATCGCCGAAATCATCATTGCCAAGCAGCGCAACGGCCCGACCGGCACCGTCAAGCTCGCCTTCATTCGCGAGCAGACGCGGTTCGGTAATCTTGCGAGCGGCGGTTTCACGCCTGGCGAGTGACGCCGGCGAGCCGTTGGCATTCGCGGTGAAGTAAGCTGACACGGTGGTACGCTGCACGACCGCGCGTGTCGACCTTGCCGCACTTGAATCCAATTTCAGATCGATCGGCGCCTACCTGGCCAGCGAATCGCTGTTGAATCGCGGCGCCGGCCGCGGGCCGGCGCTGGCTCCTGGCGTGATCGCCGTTGTCAAAGCGAACGCGTACGGTCACGGTGCGAGACGCGTCGCGGCGACGCTCGAGCGGGCCGGGGCGACGATGCTCGCCGTGGCCGACATTGAAGAAGGCGTGGATCTCAGGACGGCGGGCGTGCGCGCGCCGATTCTGGTGTTCGGCGCGCTCAGCGTCAGCGATCTCGACGGCATCTTCGATTTCGATTTGACGCCGACCATTTCGAGTCCTTCGACCGGTCATGCGTTACAGCAGGGCGCATCGCGGCGCGGCGCGCAACTTCACTATCATCTGAAAATCGACACCGGCATGAACCGGCTCGGGTTCCGCCACGATAACCTCCGTCGAACGCTGCCGGATCTGCTGGCCAGCCAGAACCTTACGCTCGATGCGGTGCACACGCACTTCGGCACCGCGGACGAGCCGGGACATGCGCTGTTCGATGCGCAGCGGACCCGATTTGAAGATGCATGCCGGACCATCAACGAGCTTGGCGGCGGCGCGCACATCCGTCATGCGGCCAATTCCGCGGCGCTGCTGCGCGATTCACGAGTGTGGTACGACTTCGTGCGTCCCGGTCTGCTGCTCTATGGCCTGGTGCCGCCACCGCTCGCGTCGACGATACAACTGAAGCCGGTGATGTCCCTGACCAGCCGGGTCGTCGCGGTCAAAGGCGTTCGCGTCGGCGAAACGGTCGGCTACGGCGGCCGCTTTACCGCCGATCGTCCCGTGACCTTGGCTGTCATTCCGGCCGGCTACGCTGATGGCTTGGATCGCCGTCTTGAAAATCAGGGCCACGTGCTGATCCGCGGCCGCCGCGCCAGGATCGTCGGCGCGGTCAGCATGGACATGCTCACCGTCGATGTCACCGACATCGACGGCGTCGGACCGGCAGACGAAGTTGTATTCCTCGGCTCTCAGGGCGGCGAAACGATCGACGCTCGAGAGATGGCCGCGTGGATTGGCACCATACCCTACGAGGTTCTCTGCCGCCTCGGGTCGCGCGTCGAGCGCAGGTACGAGTGACGGGCCTTAGCCACGAAGACACGAAGGCACGAAGTTGTTCGTGTCCTCCGTGGCTAGCGTACGGAGCACGCAATGAAACAGGCTAAGCCGGTCTTCGTCTGCCAGGAATGCGGCGTGCAGCGCCCCAAGTGGCAGGGCAAGTGCGACGATTGCGGCGCATGGAGCTCGTTTGTCGAAGAGCGGCCGTTCGAGGGCGTGCTCGGCGGGCCGACCACCCACCGGTACGCGATGCCGGGCACGCAGGCTCCCGGCGCGAAGAAATACGCCGAGATCGAAGCCTCGAAAGCCGATCGCATCACCACGGGCATCGGCGAATTCGATCGCGTGCTCGGTGGCGGCATCGTTCCCGGTTCGCTGGTACTGCTGGGCGGTGAGCCCGGCATCGGCAAGTCAACACTGCTCCTGCAGGCGGCTGCCAACTTCGCGCATTCGGTGGGACCGGTTCTCTACGCATCGGGCGAAGAGTCCGAGCATCAGATCAAGGCCCGCGGCGATCGTCTCGGTGTTGGCGACGCGCCGCTGTACCTGCTGGCCGAAACATGCATCGAGCGCATTCTCGAAGAGGTTGGCCGCGTCAAGCCCACGCTGATCATCGTCGATTCGGTGCAGACCGTGTTCTCGCTGAAATTCCAATCAGCACCGGGCAGCATTGGCCAGGTGCGCGAAGCCGCCACCCAGTTTCTGTTTACCGCCAAAGGTCATAACATCCCGACGTTCCTCGTCGGCCACGTCACCAAGGACGGCAACATTGCCGGTCCCAAGGCGCTCGAGCACGTCGTCGACACGGTGTTGTACTTCGAAGGCGAGCGCCATCACTCCCATCGGGTGGTCCGCGCCGTCAAGAACCGCTTTGGCGCGGTGAGCGAACTCGGTGTGTTCGAAATGACCGGAGCCGGTTTGAGACCGGTCGCGAATCCCTCGGCGTTGTTCCTCGCCGAGCGGCCGACGGCCTCGCCAGGCTCCGCGGTGTTGTGCTGTCTCGAAGGCACGCGGCCGCTGCTCGTCGAAGTGCAGGCGCTCGTCAGCACGAGCAGCTACGGGACGTCGCGGCGGATGGCGGTCGGGATCGATCAGAACCGGCTGTCGTTGCTGCTCGCGGTGCTCGAAAAGCGCGCCGGCCTGCACCTCGTGTCCGACGATGTATTCGTGAACATTGCCGGAGGCATGACCATCGACGAACCCGCCGTCGACCTTGGGATCATCGCCGCCGTCGCGTCGAGCACGCGCAACCGCCCGATTGAGCAAGGCACCGCGGTGTTCGGCGAAGTCGGTCTCGGCGGCGAGGTGCGCGGCGTTTCGCAAGCGCCGCTGCGCATTCGCGAAGCGGAGCAAATGGGCTTCACGCGCATCGTGCTGCCGGCGTCGAATATCGATGCCAGTGAAGAGATGGGAAAGGCGCAGTTGGTGGGCGTGCGCTCCGTCGGCGAAGCGCTTGACCTCCTCCTCTGACCGTTTTAACGTTGGGCCATCCCCCCCGCGCACTCTCGCGGGTATTCATATGGCCTGGTTCATACTCGCGCGGATCCTGTTTCTCGTCGCTGTGGCGTATTCCGCGTTTGTCTTGCGGCCGCTCGGCGACTACCCCGTTCTCAACATCGCTTTCGGCGCCGGACTGGCCGCGGTCGGTGTGCTGTTCGAATGGCAGCTGCGTCACACCGCGGTCACGCACATGCTTGGCGCCTTCATCGGCGGCGCCGCCGGCCTGTTGCTGGCCAAAGGCATCAGCGCTGCGCTGTTCTGGATCGACCATGGCGATCAGCGCGTCGCGTTCCTGCACAGCTTCATCCTGCTGACGTTCTCGTATCTCGGCCTCGTCATCGGCGGACGCAAGGGCGAATGGCTCGAACCGGCACGGCTGATCTCGCTGTTCAGGAACGCCGGACCCGAGCGCCACTACAAGATTCTTGATACCTCCGTGATCATCGATGGCCGCGTCGCCGATTTGTGCGACACCGGGTTCATCGATGGCGCGCTGGTGATTCCGCAGTTCGTCCTCAAAGAACTGCAGCTGGTGGCCGATTCGTCGGATTCGATGAAGCGCAACCGCGGCCGCCGCGGACTCGACATCCTGCAGAAGATTCAGAAGATGTCCGGCGTCGCCGTTGTGATTTCGGATGTCGACTTTCCCGACGTCAAAGAAGTCGATCTGAAGCTGATTGAGCTGGCCCGTTCGCTGAACGGCAAGATCGTCACGAACGACTTCAATCTGAACAAGGTCGCGCAACTGCGCGGCGTCGACGTGCTCAACATCAACGAGCTCGCCAACGCTCTGAAGCCGGTCGTCCTGCCCGGCGAGATCATGAAGGTCTTCATTCTCAAGGAAGGCAAGGAGTACAACCAGGGCGTCGCCTATCTGGACGACGGCACGATGGTGGTGGTCGACAATGCGCGCAAGATGATCAGCAAGACCATCGACATCGTCGTCACGAGCGTCCTGCAGACGACGGCCGGTAAGATGATCTTCGGCCGCTATCTGGAGCCTGGTGGCGGGCAGGCGGCAGTGTCCGTTGCAACGGCGCCACGGCAGCAGTCGGCGGTCCAGGCGCCGCACATGGGCACGACGCAGAGCGTCGCGCCGCCATCGCCGATCGTGGCGAAGGAACGATAAAGCTGGCCTTCCACTGGTGTCGGACAGTCTTCTGGCTGATTCCGACGATCGCCGTCTACACCATCGTCCTCGGCTTCGCGTCGGTGACGTCCAGCTTCTTCGATCGCCGCGGGTATTTCGCGCATCGCTGCGCGCGCGCGTGGTCGTGGTTGATTCTCGCTACCACCGGCGTGGACGTGACGGTTCATGGCCTCGAGCGTGTGGTGCGCGGCAAGACCTACGTGTTCGTGGCCAATCATCAAAGCATCTACGACATCCCGTGCCTGTTCTGGCACATTCCGTTTCAACTGCGCATCATCGCGAAGGAATCGCTCGGCCGGTTTCCGGTGCTCGGTCCGCACCTGAAGCGCACCGGCCATATGCTGGTCGACCGCAGCAAGCCTGATCGTGCGGGAATTTTCGGATGGGCCAGCCGGCTGACGGCGAACGGCCTGTCGTTGATCGTCTTTCCGGAAGGCACCCGCAGCCGTGACGGTTTCATGAACAAGTTCAAGGGCGGCAGCATCATGCTGGCCATGCAGGCAGGCTTGCCGATCGTGCCGATTTCGGTAATCGGCAGCCGCCACGTGATGAAAAAGGGCGAGCTGACGACGCGGCCGGGCCACGTCACCCTGATCGTCCACGACCCAATTCAGATGGAAGCGAATGCCGAGCCAACTGTCGAACAAGTGCGGCAGCTGGCCGACCGTATCCGCGACGTCATTCGTCCCAGCGTTGAACACGAAGCCAGCCAGCCGGCCTGACGGTTGACCGCCGTCTGAGGCAGAATAGCGGCGTGTCTCAACTTCGTTACTCGATCCGTCAGCTGATCAAGTCGCCTGGATTCACGTTTGTCGCCGTGCTGGGCCTGGCGCTCGGCATTGGCGCGAACGTCGCGTTGTTCAGCGTCGTCAATTCGGTGTTCCTGCGGCCGCTCGCCTTTCCGGAACCCGAGCGACTGGTACGACTGAGCTCGACGAACGAGGAGCAGAACTTCATCAGGACGGGGTTTTCTCATCCGCGTTTCCTCGAGGTGCAGCAGCGACAGGACGTGTTCAGCCACCTGTCGCTGTCGGCCTTCAACGCCTTCACGCTGACCGGCCGCGGCGATCCCGAACAGGTGATCGGGATTCATGCGTCGAAAGAACTGGCGCCCACGATGGGCGTCGAACCGATGTTCGGCCGCAACTTTGCCGACGATGAAGACCGCCCGGGAGGCGAGCCGGTCGTGCTCATCAGCCATCGCTTCTGGCAGCGGCGGTTCAACTCGGATCCGTCGATTGTCGGCCACGCGATCACGCTCGATGGCACGCCTCGTACCATAATCGGGGTCCTGCCGGAGGCCGCGTCGACGTTTCCCCTCACGCAGTTCGATGTGTGGGTGCCGCGGCCGGCGGAGGTGCCTTACCTCGTGCCGTCGCAATTGAACAACGGCGGGTTTTTCTTCCAGGTTATCGCCCGGCTTCGTCCGGGGGTGTCGCTCGAGCAGGCGCGCGAGGCCATGAACGTGATCACGTTGGGGTACCGGCAATCGCACCCGTCGAACGTCGACGCGCCGACGCGCATCGAGCTGGTACCGCTGCTCGAGGACGCGGTTGGCGGCCAACGCCAGAGTTACCTGATGTTGTTTGCGGCCGTGGCGTGCGTGCTGCTGATTGCGTGCGCCAACATCGCCAACCTGCTGCTCGCGCGCTTTGCCGGCCGCCGCAAGGAGATTGCGGCGCGCTTCGCGCTCGGCGCCGGCCGCATGGACGTGGTGCGGCAGCTCGTGACCGAAAGCATGCTGATTGCGGTGCTCGGCGGCGCGTTCGGGCTGATCCTGGCGGCGTGGGCACTGCGCGCGATCGTCACGTTCGGCGCCGATTTGATTCCGCGAGTGCTCGATATCGGGCTCGATCCGATCGCGATCGGGTTCGCGCTGGTCGTGACACTGCTGACCGGTCTTGGCATCGGGTTGTTACCCGCCTTGCAGGCGTCCGGCGTCAACGTGCAGGAAACGCTGAAGGACGCGAGCCGGGGCTCGACGGGAACCGGCCAACGGCTGCGTTCCGGCCTGCTCGTCGCTGAAGTGTCGCTGTCGCTGGTGCTGTTGATTGCCGCGGGATTGTTGTTGACCAGCTTTGCGCGGCTGCAGCGTGTCGAGCCGGGTTTCGAGCCCGAGGGCATTTTCACCGCGCAGCTGGCCCTGCCGGCACAGCGCTACAACCGCGAGCAGCTCGTCGCCTTCTACGAGCAGCTGTATCAACGGCTGTCGACGATGCCCGGCAGTGTGTCCGCGGCGTTGTCCGACCGCGTGCCGCTGACCGGAGGCAACACGCCGGCGCCGATTGCCGTGATGGGCCGGCCGGTGCCGCCGATGAGCGAACGGCCGCAGGCGAATCGCCACCTGGTGTCGCCGAAGTATTTTCAGACGCTCGGGATCCCGCTGCGATCGGGCCGTGACTTCGACGAGCGCGACAGCGCGCGCGTCCCGCACGTCGTCATCGTCAACGAGACGTTCGCGCGCCAGCATTTCCCAGGCGAAGACCCGATCGGCCGCACGCTGATTACCGGCATGGCGCAGATTCCGTCGCAGATCATCGGCGTTGTCGCCGACGTGCGCGCGACCAACCTCAATACGCCGCCGGCTGCCGATTATTTCCTGCCGGCGCTGCAGCGGCCCGAGACGTTCACCAACATCCTGGTGCGCACCAATGGCAATCCTGCCGGGATGACGGCGACGGTGCGCGAAGCGCTTCGCGCGGTCGATCCTGATCTGCCACTGCTGCAGCCACAGCCGCTGACGGCGCGCATTGCGCAGACGGTCGCCGACCGCCGGCTGGCGTTAATGCTGCTTGGCGCATTCGCGGCGCTGGCGTTGCTGCTGGCCAGCCTCGGTGTCTATAGCGTGATGGCGCACCTGGTGGCATATCGCACCAGCGAAATCGGCATTCGCATGGCGCTCGGCGCCTCACCTGGCGTCGTGATGCGGATGGTGCTCGGTCACGGTCGCCGGCTGACGCTGATCGGCATTGCCATCGGCATCGCCGGCGGGCTGGGCGTCTCGAGATTGATTCAACAGGTGCTGTTTGAAGTCGACGCCGCCGATCCGATGATCTACCTGGCGGTGTCGGTGATGCTGCTGCTGGTTGCCGAGCTCGCGTCGTTCCTGCCGGCGCGCCGCGCGACGCGGATCGATCCGGTGCTTGCCCTGCGCATGGAATAACGGCGGCGCGATGACGGTTTCGCTCGCCCCCGAACTTGCCGCAATCGTGCGTCCGGCGGTGATCGCCTGGACTGGCGCGACGGTTACCGCTCGCGATCCACGGCTCGATCCGCTGCTCGCGGAAGCCGAGGCGAAGGTTCGCATGACGCCGCCGGCGGAGTCGGCGGCGGTGCGAACGATGTACAAGCGGGTCGGCATCGATCCGACGAAGACCCGCCCGTCGAACGAGGCGCTGCTGCGCCGCGTCCGCAAGGGCGACACCATCCCGCGCATCAACGCGGCCGTCGACATCGTCAACTGGTGCTCGCTGGAATTCCAGCTGCCGTACGGCGTCTACGATCTCTCGAAAATCTCCGGCCCCGTCACCATCAGGCTGGGCGCGGAAGGCGAGTCGTACCCGGGCATCCGCAAGGACGACGTCAATGTCGGCGGCCGGATCACCGTCGCCGACGCGATCGGCGCGTTCGGCAACCCGACCTCCGATTCGGCGCGCACGATGGTCACCGGCTCCGCAACCGATTTACTGGTCGTCATCTACGCGCCGAAAGAGGTGACGCGCCCGCAACTGGAACATGTGATGCGCGCGACCGCCGACCGCCTCGCATCGATCCTCGGCGGCTCGCAGACCCACTCGACGATTCTGGACCGGTAAGGCAGCCGCGCTACCGGCGCGGGCTCTGCGTGCTGGTGGTCTGCGGTCTCAACCGCCGGTTGAAGAACTCCGCCGACGCCTTGTAGGCGCGCACCCAGTTCTGGTGCCGCAGAAAATCATGGACTTCGTCGGGGAATACGAGTTGCTCGACCTCGACGTTGCGTTTACGCAGCGCGGCGATCAGGTTGATCGACTCGATGAACGACACGTTGCGGTCGTCATCGCCGTGAATCAGCAGTACCGGCGACTTCCAGGTGTCGACGCTGGACAGCGGCGATGCTTCAAACGCGCGTCTTGAGAACTCCGGATCGTCGTGGACGCTGTAATCCGGCTGGAAGGTGCGGATGCCCTGATTCCAGTCGTGCACGCCGTGCAGATCCACGCCCGCTGCAAACAGTTCCGAGGCGCGTGACAGCCCCATCGCGGTCAGGTAACCGCCGTACGAGCCGCCCCACAGTCCGATGCGCGCCGAATCGACGTCGCCGCGGCCCTTGAGATACAAGCCTGCGCCCATCACGTCGTTGAATTCCGCGCCGCCCGAGGCGCCGTAATTCAACGCTTCGCGGAACTCGAGGCCGTAACCAATGCCGCTTCGATAGTTCGATGACAGGACGATGTAGCCCTGGCTCGCGAGCCATTGATTCATCGCGTAGGCGTTACGGTAGTAATAGTTGTAATGCCAGGTGAGCAGCATCTGCCGCCGTGACCCGCCGTGAAAAAAGATCAAGGCGGGCCGTTTCTCGTTGGGTTTCAGGTTCTTCGGCAGAAACAGCTGTGCGTGAATCGGCATGCCGTCCGTCGCCGTATAGACGACCGGTTGCGGCGTGACCAGCGCGGTGGGATCGAATCCGTCCGGGAGCATGTTCTCGAGGAGGGAGTGGCCGACGCCGTCCGCCGACATCATCAGCACGTGCGGCGGCATCAGCGCGTCGGCGTGAAGCGCCGCGACGTCCCCGTCGCTGGTATATGTGGCCTGCCATTCGCTGCCGGCCGACTTCGCCGAGAGCTGTCGTGGCGGCGCGGACCCGTCCACGGCTACGGTCCACACGTGCCGGCGGTCGATGTCGCCCTGATTCGAGTTGTAAATGATCTTCGATCCGTCGGGAGAGATGTTGACGTACTCGACTTCGAAGTTCCCCGGCGTGAGGAGGGTCGCCGTACCGCCGGCGGCGGGGACTGCATACAGATGCAGCCAGCCGTCTTTCTCCCACGGAAATACCAATCGATCCCCGGCAGCCCAGAACACTTGATTGTCGGCGACGACACCCTGGAACGCGCTGCCGTATCCCTTGTCGCCTTTCCAGACTTGCCGCGCTTGCCCGGTCTTGACGTCGGCCACGCGCAGCGAAAACGGCTCGTCGACTTCGCGGCGCGGCGAAAACATCTTCGGCCGCGGCGCGGCTGCCTGGCGAAGCCACGCAATGCGCGATCCTTCGGGCGACCAGGTCACGTTACTGTCGCGATCCAGCGACGGATCGATATAGCGCAGCTCGCGCGATGCGATCGTGAACACCCCGACGTAGCTGTGCGTACCGCGATTGCTGATGAACGCGAGCATCGAGCCATCGGGAGAGAACCGAACGCCGCCGGCGGTGCCGCGTGCGTTCACCAACCGGGCAGGCGCATCCTTCGTCGCCAGATCGACGCTCCAGATCTGACCGCGTGAGATCCACGCCACGCGTTGACCTTTGGGCGACGTGACGACGCCGCTGCCAGGGCCGAGCCGTTTCGGTGTTCCCCCGGACACCGGCACTGAAAACACCGCCTGTTCGGTGCCGTCCTGCAACTGCGCGGGATTGGGCGATTCACCCTGACGGTTGGCGCCGTCACCGCGCACAAACACAATCGTCTTTGCATCGCTCGTAAACGTCGGCTCGCTGATCCACAGGCCGTCGTCTCCTGTGTAACTCGTCACAGCGCGCCATTTGTGAACGCTGCGTCCGGCCGCCGCACCCGACCCGGGGCCAGGCTCGGCGATCAGAATGTTGTGCACACCGCTGTTGCTCGAGACCCACGCGACCGCACCGCCGGCCGGCGCCGCGACCAGCTCGGTCGGAAACGGCGTCGCCATCAACGTCTCGATGGTGACGGAGGCCTGCTGACCCGACGGCGCCGCTGCCAGAATCAGGACAGCGACGGGAAGCGCAAAACGTGGCATGCGTGTCATGCGCGAGATGTTAATCCACCTTCTGCGTTAAAGTTCCGGCTCATGGGATTCTTCGCTCGGGCCGGTTTGGCGGTTATGGCACTGTTATTCGCTGCTGTCACACCATCAGCGCAGCGGGCGCTCGATCTCGACAGCGCAACGATTGCTGACATCAACGCCGCGTTTGCGAAAGGCACGCTGACCTCGGAGCGGCTGGTGCAGATGTTTCTGTCCCGGATCGACGCGTTCGATCGTAAGGGACCCGCATTGCGATCGGTGATCACGGTCAATCCACGCGCGCTCGAGTCCGCCCGGGCGATGGATGCCGAGCGCAAGGCCAAAGGGCCGCGATCGCCGTTGCATGGCATCCCGGTCGTGATCAAAGACAACATCGACACTGCCGACATGCCCACCACAGGGGGTTCGGTGCTCCTCGAGGGCTCGCTGCCGCCAGACGATGCGTTCGTGGTGAAAAAGCTGCGTGACGCTGGCGCGGTGATCATTGCGAAGACGAACCTGTCCGAATTCGCATCGGGCGCCGCCCACAGCTCGCTGGGTGGCCAAATGCTGAATCCCCATGACCTCCTGCGTTCCCCGTCCGGATCGTCCGGCGGCACCGGCATCGCCATCGCCGCCGCTTTCGCCGTCGCCGGTCTCGGCACCGACACCGGTGGATCCGTGCGCGGACCATCGACTGCCAATGGCATCGCCGGCATGAAGACGACGATGGGTCTGGTCAGTCGTGACGGGGTGATTCCGCTCGCTCTCAGCTTCGACACGGTCGGTCCGATGGCCCGTCACGTCTACGATGTCGCCGCGGTGCTCGGCGTGCTCGCCGGCGTTGACACTGCCGATCCTGCGACCAGGGCGCGCGAGCGGCAGGCGATCGCGGACTACACGCAGGCGCTAAAACCGGACGCGCTCGCCGGCGCGCGCATCGGCATCGCGCGCGATTTCATGGGACAGGACGGCGACGTCGATTGGGTGGTCGAGTCGGCGCTGGACACGATGCGCAGGCAGGGCGCGACGATCGTCGACGTGCGCGTGCCGAGATGGCTGCTCGACGCAAAGGGCGAGTACTACAACGCGATTCGCTATCCCGAATTCGTCGTGCAGATTGCGGAGTATCTCAAGACGCTTGGACCGAAATATCCAAAAAGCATCGCGGACCTGATCGATCGCGCGCGGCGGGTGAACGCGCCTCGTCCTGACGGCGCCAGCCCCAATCCTGGGAGGTGGACGCTGATGGTGCGCGAATCGAACAGCGGCACCGTCAACGATTATCAATACACGTCGGTGCGCGATCATGCGTTGCCGCTGGTCCGCGCCGTCCTGAACGGCATCCTGACGACCAACTCGCTCGATGCGATCGCCTATCCGACCGCGTCCCGCCGTCCGCAACTGAACGCGGCGCCCCCTGATGTGCCTGGCGGCGGCGCGGCGTCCGGGTCGAATCTGGCGAACCTGTCGGGCTTCCCTGAGTTGATCGTGCCTGCCGGGTTTACCACCGACGATCAGCCGGTCGGCCTGTCGTTCATGGGCGCTGCCTTCACCGAAGCGCGCTTGCTCGCGATCGGCTACAGCTTCGAGCAGGCAACCAAGGCGCGGCGGCTACCGATCACGACGCCGCTGCGGACCGGGGAGTCGATCGCGGTGCCGTAGCCGCGTCGCCGCGTTCATTGCGGCAGCGCTGCGAGGACGCGCGACGCCAGCTCGGTGAAATACGCATCGGCGCCACGCGGGCTGGGACCGAGACGGACGATCACCGCATCACGCGACGGCACCACGAGCGTGTATTGACCCATATGGCCCGAGGCACGGATCGCATCCTCGGGGACGCCTTTCCATTGCCCGCCGCGATTCAACCACCACTGGCCGCCGTAGCCGCGCGATTGATCTGCGGGCGCCGGCGTTGAGATGAATTCCAGCCAATCGGCCGGCAGGATGCGCTCGCCCCGCCACAGACCGTCCCGCAAGTGCAGCAACCCGAAGCGCGCCCAGTCGCGCGCGCTGCCGTAATCGAACCCCGTCAGGATGAAGTTGCCCCACGCGTCGGTCTCGAGCACAAAGTTGCGCGCGCCGATCTTGTCGAACAGCGCACGCTGCGGGAACGTCAGGTAGTTTTCGCCGCGTGTCTCGACTTTCTCCTTGATGATGCGGCCGAGCGCGAGCGGATCGCTGTTGCGATACCGCCAGCGCGTATTCGGCGCCAGCTCCTGCGGCTGGTTGACGGCATGCTCGAATACGTTGATGCCGTCGAAGTAGATCCGCATGTGCTTGTTGTCGCGTGTAAACGAGTCGGGGCCAGTCAGGCCATGGTTCGCGAAATCCAGACCGCTGCTCATGCGCAGCAAATCGCGAACGCGAATGGCGCCGCGGGGGTCTTCCTTGCCGCGCCATTCCTTGATCGGCGCCACTTCATCGACGGTCAGCTGACCGCGCTGCACGAGGATGCCGACCAGGGCCGCGGTGATGCTCTTGCCGGCTGACCAGCTGATTTGCGGCGTGTCTTTGGTCCATCCCGGCGCGTAGCGCTCGCCGGCGATCTTGCCGCGATGGACGACAACGATCGCGCGGGTGTTGTGCGCGGTCTGGCTGAATCCCCATTCGAGCGCCGCCGCAACGCCGGCGTTCGGTGCCGACAGCGCATCCGCGTCGCCCATCGGCCAGGGCTGCGTCGCCGCGTCCGGCAGGTTCGGCCGTACGGCCACCGGCGTGAACCGCACATCGGTGTCGCCGCGCGGCAGGATGGCGCAGCCTTGATCGCCGTTATATTTGGCGACGCGCGCCGCAACGCCGGGACCGCGAACGGTGACGGTGCGGCGGGCCTCATCGACCGTATACGCAAAGCGTTGATCCCAGCTGAAGTCGCGAAACGGCGCGATGTCCTCAGCGATGATCTGGTCCGCGGTGCGTTTCGTGACGCGGCCGACCACCCACAATCCGGAGCAGATGTGATGCGCGCCGATCGCCGCTCGCGATTCGAGGTTGTACTCCGTGTCCTGGGATCCTGCAGGCGGGGTCGCCGCCAGCACCAACGTCAACGCGAGCGACATGCGCATCTCGAGCTCCTTCGGAAAAACGGCGAGCGCCGGCATCATATAACCACGGACCGCCAACGCGAACCCGACCCTGGAAGCGGCTATGATCTAGAGCTTCATGCATGTTGCCGCCATCGTCGCCGCCGGGGGGCGGGGTCTTCGCGTCGGAGCCGATCGGCCCAAGCAGTTTCTCGACATTGCCGGCCGCTCATTGCTGCAGCGAAGCATCGCCGCATTGGCCGCCAGCCCGCGCATCAGCGAAATCGTCGTCGCGCTGCCGGCGGATCACCTCGATCAAGGGCGGGCGTTCAAGGCCGATCGCATACCGCTGACCTTCGTGGCCGGCGGTGAGCGCCGCCAGGATTCGGTGGCCAACGCGTTTGCCAAGACCTCCAAACACGCCGAGGTGATCGTGATCCATGATGCGGCGCGGCCGTTCGTGACCGCTGACGTCATCGCCCGGGCGGTCGATGGCGCGCAGGTGTACGGCGCCGCGATTGCGGGGATTGGCGTTCGCGACACGGTGAAACAGACGTCGGCGATCCAGGCGGACGGCTCACGCATGATCCGCGGCACCGTGCCGCGCGACACCATCGTGCTGGCACAGACCCCGCAGGCCTTTCGTCGTGACGTCCTGGTGCGCGCGCTTACCGAAGGCGCCGCCGTCGACGCCACCGACGAGGCGATGCTGGTCGAGCGCCTCGGCCTGCCGGTCCACGTCGTCGAGGGCGATCCGCGCAACGTCAAGATCACCACGCCGGACGATCTCGCGGCGGCGCAGGAGGCCGCCAAGGCATCAACCGCGCCTCTGTCGATGCGGATTGGCACCGGATACGATCTCCACACGCTCATCGAGGGCCGCCCATTGATCCTTGCGGGCGTGCGAATCGAGTTCGAGCGCGGCTTGTCGGGGCATTCGGACGCCGACATCGTCTGTCACGCGGTGACCGACGCGTTACTCGGCGCAGCAGGTGCGGGCGATATCGGCCGGATGTTCCCCGACACCGACGCAAAGTGGAAGGACGCCGACAGCATGACGATGCTGAAAGGCGCCGTCGCCCGAATCTCGGATCTCGGTTATCGGGTCGGCAACGTCGATGTCACGGTGATCGCGCAGCGGCCCAAGCTGCTGCCGCATCTGGATGCGATGCGCGCCAATCTCGCCGCCGCGCTCGGGATCGAGGCGGCCGCTGTCAGCGTGAAAGGGAAGACCAACGAGGGAGTGGACAGCATGGGCCGCGGTGAATCGATGGCGGCCCATGCTGTGGCACTGCTGGTGAGTCGCTAAGAAGAACGACGCTTAGCTGCCAGGCGTCATGATGTGCGCGCCGGTGGTGCCGGCGCCCATGATCCACGCGCCGCCCATCTTGTTGTTGTCCGGCAACCCGAGTGACGCCGTCGTGGCACCGGGGACGGCGATCGTCACATGCAACCGGGCGGTCGCCTGATCCTTGCCGCTGAAGGTGTAGAAGACCGAGCCGAATTCAGGCTTGACGCGCTCGCCGCTCTTTTCGAGCTCCGCGAGCAGCGCATTGCGCTTAGCGTTGTCCGGCTCCTTCGCTTCGTAAATCTTGTTTTGCTTGACGCGATCGAGGTTGCCGACGCTGGTGCACTGCGACGAGAACGGTTGCTCGGCGGCTTCGGCTGACTGGTCGTAGCACACCAGCCGGTTGGTGCCGGGCCTCAACGTTTCGTACGTGCCATCGGCTTTCCATTTGATGACCATCGCACCGTCGCGCATCTGCCTCGGCGCCGCTGCCAGCGCCGCGTCGAAATTACCCGCCGGGGTTTGAGCAAACACGCTGGTGGCGGCCACCAGCATGGCAATACCTGCAAAATACATGCGTTTCATGAATTGACCTCCAGGTCAGCGACAGGATACGTCCAACACGCTGCATCAGCCAAGCAAGCCGCCGCCGACGATGCGGCCCGACCCATGGGAGCGGCGGGCGGTTGGCCGTAGCCAAACTGCTAACATCAGATGCTACCCATGAGAGTTCGTTTCGCGCCATCGCCCACCGGCCACTTGCACGTCGGCAACGCCCGCACGGCGTTGTTCAACTGGCTGCTGGCGCGCGGACACGACGGCACCTTCATCCTTCGCATCGAAGACACCGATCTCGAACGCTCGACGCGGGCATCGGAGCAGGCGATTCTCGACGACTTGCGCTGGATGGGCCTGCAGTGGGATGAGGGCGTCGAGGTGGGCGGGCCGCATGCGCCGTATCGGCAGACGGAACGCATGCAGTCCTACGCCGATCACGCGAAGCGGCTGCTGGATGAGGGGACCGGCTATTACTGCTTCTGTTCCGCCGAGAGGCTCGAAGCGCATCGCAAGTCACAGCTCGCCGCGGGACTGCCGCCGAAATATGCCGGCACCTGCCGCAACATTCCGCCGGAGGAAGCAAAGCGACGCAAGGACGGCGGCGAACCCGCGGTCATCCGGCTGCGGGTGCCCGACCACCGGGCGGTGACGTTCACCGACGCGGTGCGCGGCGACGTGACGTTTCAGACGGAGGTGATTGGCGACCCCGTGCTGGTGCGGTCCGACGGCATTCCCGCCTACAACTTCGCGGTGGTCATCGACGATGCGTTGATGAAGATCACGCACGTCATTCGCGGCGAAGATCACATCTCGAACACACCGCGTCAGATCCTGTTGTACGAGGCGTTCGGCTACGAGCCGCCGACGTTCGCGCACCTGTCGCTCGTCATGGGGCCCGATCACGCGCCCCTCTCCAAACGTCATGGCGCCACCTCGGTGAAGGAGTTCCGGGACAAAGGCTACTTGCCCGAAGCGCTCGTCAACTATCTGGCGTTGCTCGGGTGGTCGCCGGGCCAGAATGAGGAGCTGCTGCCCGCCGCGGAGCTCGCCCGCCGGTTCACGCTCGACACCGTCGCGCATAGCGCGGGCGTGTTCGATGAGGACAAACTCGCCTGGGTCAACCGGCACTATCTGAAGCAGTGCCCGCCGTCGCGACTGGCGGCGCTCTCCGAGCCCTACTTTCGAGAGCGCGGATTGGTCGTCGGCGAGGTGTCCGGTCAGGTGCGGGCCTGGCTCGAGTTCGTGCTGCCGCAGGTTGCGACATCGGTTGACCGTCTTGCGGAGCTACCCGACCGTTTAGCCGCGGTGTTTGCGCTGCCCCGCGTGCCCGCCGAGTTTGACGGCTTCGACAGGGCGTTTGTGGCCGCCTTATCGGAGGAGTTGAACGCGGCGCCACCGTTGACTGACAAGGAAATATTCCGCGCCGTCGCGAACAAACTGAAACAGCGGACCGGCGCCAAGGGCAAGATGCTGTTTCACCCGATACGTGTGCTGCTGACCGGCGCGCATGACGGTCCGGAACTCGACGTGCTGATTCCGGCCATCGACCGTGCGGCGCATCTCGAGGCGGCCGGCCTGGCGCCCGTCGTCAGTTGCAAGCAACGGGCGGCGCTAATCGCGGCAGCATTACGGCCTGAAGCCTGAAAGCGATCAGCCAAAGGCCGTGTATGATGCGCCGCATGATGCGCCACATCGCCCCTTTCGCCTTCGTGCTGATGACCGCCACGATCGCTGCGCAGCAAGGGTCCCGACCCCAGCCGCCGCGGCGGGCCGTGCCTCCGGCACCCGTCGCTCCGGCCTCGATTGACGTCACCGTTCGCGAGGGGACGTCGATGTCCGTCTCGATCTCGCCCGACGGACGCACCCTCGCCACCGACATGCAGGGCAGCATCTGGGTGATGCCTGCCACGGGCGGCGCGATGAAGCGCATCACCGACGTCTTCAACGACGCCCGCCAGCCGGTGTGGTCGCCGGACGGCCGGACCATCGTGTTCTTCGCATACCGCGACGGGGGTTACGACCTCTGGGCGATCAATCCCGACGGCACCGGTCAGCGGAAGTTGACCTGGGGGACGTTTGACGATCGCGAACCGACCTTCTCGCACGACGGCACGCGCATCGCCTTCTCGTCGGATCGCGGCGACCCGCTCGGCAGCGATTACAACATCTGGACGCTCGATCTTCGCAACGGCGAGCTCAAACAAATCACCAAGGGTGCCAGTGAAGACTTCATGCCGACCTGGTCGCCCGACGACAGCGAGATCGTCTACGCGACATCGAGGGACAACTACGAGTCGCTGTGGGCCATGAACGTGCGTTCGATGGGCGACCGCCGTGTGCGCAGCGTCAAGGGCGCGCGTCTCGACGCGCCGTCATGGGGACCCGGTGGACAGCTGCTCTATCACGTCACGCAAGGGCAGCAGACCCGCTACGAGATCGACGGTAAAGCAGTCACGGGCCCCGAAAACGTCTTCGCCTTCCGCGCGTCGTGGGCCTCCCCCAGCGAGTACGTCTATGTCTCGGACGGCAAGATTCGCCGCCGCTCGATTGCCGGCCTGCCGATGCAGACGGTGGACTTCACCGCGACGATGAGTGTGACGACGCCGCAGTATACGAAGCGGGTTCGCGACTTCACGTCGACGACGCCGCGGAAGACGCTGGGCATTGTCAAGCCGGTGTTGTCGCCCGATGGGACGCAGATCGCGTTTGCCGCCGTCGGCGACATCTACGTCATGCCCGTCGCCGGCGGCGCGCCGGTGAACCTGACCAAAGACGCGGCCCTCGACACCGATCCCGCCTGGTCACCCGATGGGACATCACTCGTCTATTCGTCGGACAAAGACAGCGCCCATCTGCAGCTGTGGATCCGCGACATGAACACGGGTCAGAGCCGTCGGGTCACCAACATCACGACGCAGCCGCAGGGCGCGGCGTTCTCTCCCGACGGCAAGCGCATCGCGTTCTTCAATGTCGACGGGATGTGGCGGGTCGGGGAGATGTCGATCCTCGACGTCGACTCCGGAAAAATCACGAAGATTCACGACACCCTGCCGCAGCCGGGCGCGCCGACCTGGTCGCCGGATGGCCGCCGCATCGCGCTGGCCGGCATCGCGCCGATGACGGTGCGCTTCCGCGAAGGCACCAACCAGGTGCAGACGATTTCCGCGAGCGGCGGGGACGTCAAGTGGCATGCGCCGATTCCAATGCTGTCGATCGATTCGCGCGGCGGCTGCGGCCCGGCGTGGTCGCCCGACGGCTCGAAGATGGCGGCGATCTACGAGGGGGTGCTGGCGGTGTGGCCGGTCTCGGCAAGCGGAGAGCCGCTGGGTCCGCCGCGCCGGATCACCTCTGAAAGCGCGCACTCCCCAAGCTGGCAGGGCGACTCGCGGCACATCCTCTATCAGTCGCTCGACAAGCTGCGCATCATCGACATCGAGACCGGCGAGACCAAGACGGTCCCGTTCAACATGACGTGGACGCCGGCCATCCCGAAATCGCGCGTGGTCGTCCACGCCGGCAAATTGCTCGACATGAAAAGCGCCGACGCGCGTTCGAACGTCGACGTGATCGTCACCGGCAATCGCATCACGTCCGTCGTCCCGCACAGCGAGGCCAACCATGCGAAGGCCGAGGTCGTCGATGCGTCGAACCTGACCGTGATGCCCGGTCTGACCGAGTTTCACTCGCACCTGCAGAAGGATTTCGGCGCCGCACAAGGGCGGGCATGGCTGGCGTTTGGCGTGACCACCGTGCGCAGCCCTGGCAATACGCCGTACGAAGCGGTCGAGGACCGTGAGGCCAACGAGGCCGGCGTGCGTCCGGGGCCGCGCGTCTACGGCACCGGCTACCTGATGGAATGGAATCGCGTGTACTACAAGATGGGCATTGCGATTTCCAACATCAGCCAGTTCGAGATGGAGCTCGAGCGCGCGAAAGTGCTCGAACACGATCTGATCAAGAGCTACGTGCGGCTGCCGGACCTGCAGCAGAAGCGGATGGTCGACTTCGCGCACAGCATCGGCGTGCCGGTCGCGACGCACGAGATTTTCCCGGCGGCGATGGTCGGCGTCGACAATACCGAGCACACCGCAGCGACCAGCCGCCGCGGCTACTCACCGAAGATGGCGACGCTGCAGATGGCCTATGAAGACGTCGTGCAGCTGTTTGGCAAGAGCCAGCGCATTTTCTGCCCGATGATTTCGGGCGGCGGAACGCGGGAGCTGTTCGAACGAGATCCGGCACTGAAAAACGATCCGCGATTCACGCTGTACCCGCAATGGATTCAGCGGCTGATCGCGGCGCAACCGGTCGCGTCGCAGGCCGGCGGCGGCGGGGACCCGCGCGGCGGCAGCGGCAAAATGGTGCTCGACATCATGAAGGCCGGCGGCCTCGTCGTCGCCGGCACGGATCGGCCCGAGGCGATCAACCTGCACGGTGAGCTGCTGGCCTACACGATGGCCGGCATGTCCGCGTTCGACGCGTTAAAGACCGCGACCGTGAACCCGGCGAAGGCGCTGGGCTACAACGGCGGTACGATCGAGCCCGGCAAGCTCGCCGACATGATCGCCATCGACGGCGATCCGCTGGCCGACATCGCCAACACCTACAAGGTGAAGAAGGTCGTCGCCAACGGCCGCGCCTACGACGTCGCCGACCTGGTCAAGCGCGGTCAGTAACGCGCGAAGCGATACATTGGAGGGGTGAGCGACCCACCACCCACCTTTCAGTTCGGCCTCGACACGTTCGGCGACGTGACGCGTGACGCCGACGGCGGCGCGAAATCCCAGGCGCAGGTGCTGCGCGACGTCGTCGACGAGGCGGTGCTCGCCGACCGCGTCGGGCTGGATTGCTTCGGCGTCGGCGAGCATCATCGTGACGACTTCGCGATCTCCGCGCCCGAAGTCGTGCTCGCCGCGATCGCGGCCAGGACCAGCCGCATCGTCCTTGGATCAGCCGTCACCGTGCTCAGCACCGACGACCCGGTCCGCGTCTACCAGCGGTTCTCGACGCTGAACGCGATCTCCAACGGGCGCGCTGAGGTCATCCTCGGCCGCGGGTCGTTCACGGAGTCGTACCCGCTGTTCGGCTACGACATGAGCCGTTACGATTTGCTGTTCGAGGAAAAACTGCAGTTGTTTGCGGCGTTGCGCGCCGGCGAGCCGGTGACGTGGTCCGGCACCACGCGGGCGTCGCTCAACGGCGCGGTCGTCTACCCGCCGATCGAGCGCGACAGGTTGCGCACGTGGGTCGGCGTTGGCGGCAGCCCCGAGTCGGTCGTGCGCGCGGCGCGCTACGGGTTGCCGCTGACGCTGGCCATCATCGGCGGCAGCCCGACGCGCTTCCGTCCGTATGTCGATTTGTACCTGCAATCGCTCGATCGGTTCGGACATTCGCGGCAGCCCGTTGCGGTGCATTCACCGGGTCACGTCGCCGCCACCGATGCCGAAGCGCGCGACCAGCTCTGGCCGCACTACGAGCGCATGATGAACCGCATCGGCCGCGAGCGCGGCTGGCCGCCAGCCTCGCGCGCACACTTCGAGCACGAAGCCGGTCCGAACGGGGCGCTGTGCGTCGGCTCACCCGCGACCGTGGCGGCGAAAATCCTCAACACGGCGCGCGTTCTCGGGCTGTCGCGGTTCAACTTGAAATACAGTAACGGCACGCTCCCGCACGAACTGATGCTGCACAGCATCGAGCTGATCGGCAGGGAAGTGGCGCCACGAGTTCGCGAAGCACTCGACGACGGATCGCCGCATGCTGACCGGTGAGTCTTAGAATGGTCGAATCGATGTTCGTTCGACAGCCAAACTGTCCACTGTCGAATGTTAACTGTAACTGTTGACTGCGAACTGTTGACTGCGAACTGTTGACTGCGAACTGTTGACTGCGAACTGAACTCTTAACTGAAGACTGCCGACTGCAGACTGTTTCGTCATGATCATCTACGGCGTCAACCCGGTTCTCGAGGCGATCAAGGCCAAGCGCGCGAAAGAGATCTGGGTTGCGCAACGCGCCGACGACCGGTTGCAGCGTCTTCTGGACGAGGCCGCCCGTCTGAGCGTGCGCGTCCGTTATGTGACGCGCGACGAGCTCGATCGCGCGGCGAAGCAAGGCGCGCACCAGGGCGTCGTTGCGGAAGTGGAAAAGCAAACCGAGGCGACGCTCGCGGAGCTGGCCGACGGCAAGAACGGTCCGCCGCTGATTGTCGTCCTCGACGAGGTCGAAGATCCGCAGAACGTTGGGGCGATCCTGCGGACCGTCGACGCCTCCGGAGCCAGCGGCGTCATTCGCCAGACCCGCCGCGCGGCGCCGCTGGACGGCGCGGCCGCGAAAGCGTCCGCCGGCGCGGTCAATTACGTCCCGGTCGCCGACGTCGTCAACATCGCGCGGTCGCTCGAAGACCTCAAAGCGGCCGGCGTCTGGACGGTCGGCCTCGACGCTTCGGCGAAGGTGCCCTACTACGACTGGGATCTGACGCTGCCCACGGCTGTTGTCGTCGGCGCCGAAGGGCATGGCCTGCGGAGGCTGGTCCGCGAACGTTGCGACCAGGTGGTCAACATCCCGATGCTGGGTCACGTCGACAGCCTGAACGTCTCGGTCGCGGCGGCGATCGTGCTGTACGAAGCGGTGAGGCAACGGCACGCCCGCACCAGCTGACAACGACATAGCGGAGGGTTGCCGGCAGCGAAGGGGGCACTCGACCGCCAGCCAAAAATCGCCTAGTATTGTTGGGATCCCAGTAAGCCAATAGCACGCTCTATCGGATCTGGGAGTAATGATTTGGTCCCTGCGGACAGTCGGGCGTCAGCCCGGCTCAGGTGGAACCAAAGCCGGAGGAGATGACCGGAATAGGCCGGTGATCGTTAAAACTCCGGAAGAGAACAGGAGTTGTGTCCCTACGGCTTGTCTGGCTGGCACACTACGTGCTAGTATCTCCCTTTTGCATAGGCTGGCGTAGCTCAGCCCGGTAGAGCAGCTGATTTGTAATCAGCCGGTCGGGGGTTCAAATCCCTTCGCCAGCTCCAAACTTGAGCGCGTCAGGCAGCGGGGACAGCAAGCGAATCCAAACAGACAATTGGGGAGGTGGCGGAGCGGTCAATCGCAACAGACTGTAAATCTGTCGCCCCAGTGGCTACCAAGGTTCGAATCCTTGCCTCCCCACCAACCTTCGCTGGGTATAACCGCGAAGGTTGTCCACCGTAGCTCGCCAGCAATTGTCGCGAGCGAAGGTGGACGGTTATGAATGGCGACCCAGCTACGGTTGGCAAGCCACCGAACGAGTAACACAGCTTCGAGTAGGAGCTAAGCGGCGAAGGCGGGCTTGCCTCGCCGAAGTCCGAGGAAGCGAAGTAAGCGAGGACGAACGCGGGCTTGCCTCACCGAAGTGCGAGGACGCGAAGTAAGCGAGGACGAACGCGGGCTTGCCTCGCCGAAGTCTGAGGAAGCGCAGTAAGCGAGGACGAAGGCGGGCTTGCCTCGCCGAAGTCCGAGGAAGCGAAGTAAGCGAGGACGAAGGCGGGCTTGCCGCGCCGAAGTCCGAGGAAGCGAAGTAAGCGAGGACGAAGGCGGGAGTAACTCAGTGGTAGAGTCACAGCCTTCCAAGCTGTTGGTCGCGGGTTCGATCCCCGTCTCCCGCTCCAGCCTTCGCTCCTCGTGGATTGTAGTGAGGAGCTACGGCTCGGCAGGCTCAGCCTTCGCTCCTCGTGGATTGTAGTGAGGAGCTACGGCTCGGCAGGCTCAGCCTTCGCTCCTCGGCCCGCTCTTTTGCTGGCGGTTGAAGTCATTGAGTTTAGGCGCGACGGCAGCCTGCCTCGCCGAAGCGCCGAAGGCGCGCAGGCGGGCTGATGTAGCTCAGTAGGTAGAGCACGTCCTTGGTAAGGACGAGGTCACCGGTTCGATCCCGGTCATCAGCTCCAACCTTCGCTCGCGTCGCGAGCTACGGTTGGCAAGCCACCGTCGGTCGTGTGAGTGAGGCGGTGCTGCGAAGCGGATCGCAGGTCACGCGAAGGTTGTCCACCGTAGCGCGCAGCGCGAAGGTGGACTGCAGTTGCAGGTTAAGAAAGCATCCGACGTCGGCAAGGGGCCGATTGTCGTTTTACACAAGCGAGCGAAGGCAGTCATGTCGAAAGAGAAATTCGATCGTTCCAAACCCCATGTCAACGTTGGCACCATTGGTCACATCGACCACGGCAAAACCACGCTCACCGCGGCGCTGACCAAGGTCTCGTCCGACAAGGGCTGGGCGAAGTTCGTCCCCTACGACCAGGTCGCCAAGGCGTCCGAGTCGCAGGGCCGCCGTGACGAAACGAAGATCTTGACGATCGCCACGTCGCACGTCGAGTACAGCACGGCCAATCGCCACTACGCTCACGTCGATTGCCCCGGCCACGCCGACTACATCAAGAACATGATTACCGGCGCCGCCCAGATGGACGGCGCGATCCTCGTCGTCAGCTGCATCGACGGTCCGATGCCGCAGACGCGCGAGCACGTGCTGCTGGCCCGCCAGGTCAACGTTCCGTACCTGGTCGTTGCCCTGAACAAGGTCGACGCCGTCGACGACAAGGAACTGGTCGACCTGGTCGAACTCGAAGTGCGTGAGCTGCTCAAGGGCTATGGATTCCCCGGCGACGACGTGCCGGTGGTTCGCGTGTCCGCGCTCAAGGCGCTCAACGGTGATCCCGAAGGCGTCGAATCGGTCGCCAAGCTGATGGAAGCGCTCGACGCCTACATCCCGCTGCCGGAGCGCGACGTCGACAAGCCGTTCCTGATGCCGATCGAAGACGTGTTCTCGATCTCGGGCCGTGGCACCGTCGTCACCGGCCGTATCGAGCGCGGTCGCGTCAAGGTTGGCGAGGAAATCGAAATCATCGGCTTCAAGCCCACCGAGAAGAAGGTCGTCACCGGCGTTGAGATGTTCCGCAAGCTGCTCGACGAAGGCGTCGCGGGCGACAACGTTGGCGTGCTGCTGCGCGGTGTGGAAAAAGACGACGTCGAGCGCGGCCAGGTGCTGGCCAAGCCCGGCTCGGTCAAGCCGCACACCAAGTTCAAGGCCGAGGTCTACGTGCTGTCGAAGGATGAAGGCGGCCGTCACACCCCGTTCTTCAACGGCTATCGTCCGCAGTTCTATCTGCGCACCACCGACGTGACCGGCACGCTGAATCTCAACGAGGGCGTCGAGATGATCATGCCGGGCGACAACACGCAGGTGACGGTGCAGCTGATCGCGCCGGTCGCGCTCGAAAAGGGCTCGCGCTTCGCCATTCGCGAAGGCGGCCGCACCGTCGGCGCCGGGTCGGTGACGGAGATCATCGAGTAACAGGCCACGGGGCGAAGACGGTAAGAGGCCATCACGACTTGGCCGCTTGGCCGCTTGGCCCCTTTGCCTTGAGGTTTTGTAATGAGAGACATCATCCAGATGGCGTGCGGCGAATGTAAGCGCCGCAACTACAGCACGACGAAGAACAAGAAGAAGACGACGGAGCGGATCGAGATGAAGAAGTACTGCCCGTTCTGCCGCAAGCACCAGCCGCACAAGGAGCAGAAGTAGCCCGCGGAGGCCGGAGCACTCGAAGGCCAGTAGCTCAATTGGCAGAGCACCGGTCTCCAAAACCGGGGGTTGGGGGTTCGATTCCCTCCTGGCCTGCCATCCGCCTGCGCCCGCCGCAGGCGGGCTTCGGCGAGATGTCGCGCCGGAGCGGCCTATAAGACCGGCGGGCCGCGAAGGGCGGACAGCCTTCGGGCTTGGCATGCTGACGTGAGCTAGGACAATCGGTTGATGTCGGGGACGTTTGAACGAAAAGACGATGAGCACTGAAACGATCGACCAATCCACTGAGCGCGAACGCTCGACGACCGGCCTCGGCTGGTTCGGCCGGGCCGGCGAGTTCGTCCGCGAAGTCCGCAACGAAATGAAGCGGGTGACGTGGCCGTCGCAGCGCGAGGTCTATGCGACCACCGTGGTGGTGATTCTCACGTCGGTGTTTTTCGGGTTGTACTTGTGGAGCGTCGACCTGCTGCTCGAACGCGGCGTGGTCTGGGTCTTCAACCGCTTCGGGTCACAGTCATGACCGACGTCGCGACCAAAAACTGGTACATCGTCCACACCTACTCGGGCTTCGAGAACAAGGTGAAGGAGTCGCTCGAAGAGCGCATCAAGGCCTACGGCCTGCAGAACGATATCGGCGAAGTGCTGATTCCGAAGGAAGACATCATCGAAAAGCGCGGTGGCCGCGAGGTCAAGACGGCGCGGCGGTTCTTCCCGGGCTACATCCTCGTCGAGATGAACATGACCGACGAGGCCTGGCACATCGTCAAGAACACGCCGAAGGTCACCGGATTCGTCGGCGCCGGCTCGAAGCCGACGCCGATCAGCCGCGAGGAAGTCGAGCAGATTCTCGAGCAGGTCAAGACCGCCGCCGAGAAGCCGCGGCCGAAGTACACGTTCGACAAGGGCGATACCGTGCGCATCAACGAGGGGCCGTTCACGGGTTTCAATGGCACCGTGGACGACGTCAACCTCGAGAAGAACACGCTGAAGGTGATGGTGACGATCTTCGGCCGTGCGACGCCCGTGGAGTTGGATTTCTTACAGGTTGAAAAGCAGTAGGCCGCGCGCCGATCGCTGATAGTGGAAAGCTGAGAAATGGCTAAAAAAATTCAGGCAATGGTGAAGCTCCAGATTCCGGCGGGCAAGGCCACGCCGGCGCCGCCGGTCGGCACCGCGCTCGGCCCGCACGGCGTCAACATCATGGACTTCGTCAAGGCCTTCAACGCCAAGACGGCGAAGGACGAAGGGCTGATCATTCCGGCGGTCGTGACGATCTACTCGGACCGCTCCTACACCTTCATCACCAAGACGCCGCCGGCGTCGGTGTTGCTGAAGAAGGCGGCGAACATTGCGGTCGGCTCCGCGGTGCCGAACAAGAACAAGGTCGGGTCGGTGTCGATGAGGCAGATCGAGGACATTGCCAAGCTGAAGATGCCCGACCTCAATTGCGATTCGCTCGAGTCGGCGGTGAAGACGGTCGCGGGGACGGCGCGGTCGATGGGTCTGGACGTCGTCGGATAGTTAAGAGTGCAAAGTTAAAAGTTAAAAGTTAATGGCTTTTAACTTTTTAACTTTTAACTTTTAACTTTTAACTTCAAGAGTCATTTATGAGAGTTCACGGCAAAAAGTACACAGCGGCAAAGGGCCAGGTCGAGAACCGCCTTTACCTCCTCACCGAGGCGCTGCCGCTCGTGCAGAAGATCAAGTTCGCCAAGTTCGACGAGACCGTCGCGCTGTCGATTCGTCTCGGCGTCGATCCGAAGCACGCCGACCAGATGGTGCGCGGCACGGTGGTGCTGCCGCACGGCCTCGGCCGGTCGAAGAAGGTGCTGGTGATTGCCGGCCCCGACAAGCAGAAGGAAGCCGAAGAGGCCGGCGCCGATCACGTCGGCGGCGAAGAGCTGGTCGAGAAGATCAACGGCGGCTGGCAGGACTTCGACGCGGTCGTCGCGACGCCCGACATGATGCGCGCCGTCGGCAAGCTCGGCAAGGTGCTCGGCCCGCGCGGCCTGATGCCGAACCCGAAGACCGGCACCGTGACGCCGAACGTCAAGCAGGCGGTCACCGAAATCAAGGCCGGCAAGGTCGAGTTCCGCGTCGACAAGACCGGCATCGTGCATGCGCCGGTCGGCAAGACGTCGTTTCCGCCGCAGAACCTCGTCGACAACGCCGCCGCGCTGATCGACAGCATCGTCAAAGCCAAGCCGGCGGCGGCGAAGGGCAAGTACCTGCGCAGCATCACCGTGTCCTCGACGATGGGCCCGGGCGTGAAGATCGACGAGACGCACGTCGAAGCGGCGGCGAAGAAGTAGCAACGGCACCCGAGACTAGGACGTACACACATCATGGCAGTCACACGAGCCGACAAGACCGCTGAGCTCGCCTCGCTCGAAGGCGCCTTCAAGGGCAACGAGGTCGCGATCCTCATCAACTTCAAGGGCATCAACGTCCCGCAGGTGACGCAGCTGCGCAGCGAGCTGCGCAAGGCGAACGCGGAATACAAGGTCGTCAAGAACACGCTGGCGCGGCGCGCGCTGAAGGGCACGCAGTTCGAATCGCTGTCGGACCAGTTCGAAGGCATGACCGCGATTGCCTATACCAAGGAAGACCCGGTCGCGCTCGCCAAGGCGCTGACCGCGTTCATGAAGACCGCGCCGTCATTGCAGTTGAAGGCGGCGGTCGTGCAGGGGCAGACGATCAAGGGCGCCGAGGTCGCGAGCCTCGCGACCATGCCGGGCAAGCCGGAGCTCTACGCGAAGCTGCTCTTCCTCCTCCAGGCGCCGATGGTCAACCTGGTGCGCGTGCTGAACGCGCTGCCGAGGGACCTGATGAGCGTGCTCGTGCAGGCGGAACAAAAACGGGCCGACGCGTAGGAATTTTAGGCGGAAGGCCGACGGCTTCAGGCTGAAGGCCGAGCAGGGTTTTTATTTAAGGAGCGAGTGAAATGGCCGAAGTGAACCAGCAGCAGGTGATCGATTACATCAAGGGCATCAGCGTGATGGAGCTCTCCGCGCTCGTCAAGGCGTTGGAGTCGGAGCTCGGCGTCTCGGCGGCGGCGGCAATGCCGATGGCGATGCCGATGGCCGGCGGCGCGGCCCCGGCAGCCGGCGGCGCGGCGGCGGAAGAGCAGACCGAATTCACGGTGACCTTGACGGACGTCGGTGGCAACAAGATCAACGTCATCAAGGTGGTTCGTGAAGTCACCAGCCTCGGCCTGAAGGAAGCGAAGGACCTCGTCGAGGGCGCGCCCAAGCCGATCAAGGAAGGCGTCACCAAGGACGAGGCCGCGAACATCAAGAAGAAGTTCGAGGAAGCCGGCGCCAAGGTCGAGATCAAGTAATCGATCTCAACCACCAGCACGAGTTGCCCGCGCACTGGGGATGAGTCCCCGGTGCGCGGAGCATTTGTTTTTTCTTTGTCCCGGACTTCGAGCTACGCATGTACAGCCTTCCAAAGAACGTTTATCGCGAGCGTAAGGACTTCTCGAAGATCAAGACGACGGTTCCGATCCCGAACCTGATCGAGATCCAGCGGAAGAGCTACGAGCGCTTCCTGCAGATGAACCGCCTGCCGTCCGAACGCGAGGACCAGGGGCTGCAGTCGGTGTTCAAGTCGGTATTCCCGATTTCCGACTTCCGCGAGAACTCGTCGCTTGAATTCATCGAGTACTCCATCGGCAACTGGGAGTGTAAGTGCGGCAAGCTGCAGGGCCTGCATCACCTGCGCAAGCCGTGCAAGAGCTGCGGCCACACCCTGATCTGCGATCCCTACGGCGACAAGGATGTCCTGTGCCCGAAGTGCGGCACCGGCAACCAGGCGCGCGGCGATGTCTGCGACATCTGCGGCCATACCGTGGCGCTGAAGCTGAAATACGACGTCGACGAGTGCCAGGAGCGCGGCATGACCTACGCCGTGCCGCTGAAGGTGACGATCCGGCTGGTGGTCTGGAACAAGGATCCCGAGACCGGCGTCAAGACCATCCGCGACATCAAGGAGCAGGAGGTCTACTTCGGCGACATCCCGCTGATGACGGACAACGGCACCTTCATCATCAACGGCACCGAGCGCGTCATCGTCTCGCAGCTGCACCGCTCGCCGGGCGCGTTCTTCCACTCGGAAGACAAGAACCTCTACGTCGCGCAGATCATCCCGTACCGCGGTTCGTGGGTGGAGTTCGAGTACGACACCAAGAACCTGCTCTACGTCCGCATCGACCGCAAGCGAAAGTTCCTGGCCTCGGTGTTCCTGCGCGCGCTCGGCCTGCGCGGCGCCGACGAGATCATCCGGACGTTCTTCCAGGTCGATCGCATCAACCTGCGCGACAACGCGCTCTACTGGTCGGTGGGCGAAGGGCTGGTCGGCCAGCGCTCGCGCAAGGACGTCAAAGTCGGCGACGTCACGATCGGCGAGGGCAAGAAGATCACCAAGTCGCACATCGAAGGCCTGCGCAAGGCCGGCGTCAAGGACATCGCGATTACCGACGAAGCGCTCGAAGGCGCGTTTGCCGCCGCCGACATCGTCGATCCGCAGACCGGTGAAGTGCTGCTCGAGGCCAACGAAGAGCTGACGCAGCGCACCGTGGCGATGGCGCACGAGAAGGGCGTCGACAAGATCGACGTGTTCTTCCCGGAGAAGGACGACGTCGGTCCGATCATGTCGGCGACGCTGAAGAAGGATCCGATCCGGACGCACGAAGAATCGCTGATCGAAATCTACCGCCGCCTCCGCCCCGGCGATCCGCCGACGCTCGACAGCTCGCGGTCGCTGTTCGAGAACATGTTCTTCAACCCGCAGAAGTACGACTTCTCGCGCGTTGGACGGTTGAAGCTGAACACCAAGCTGGGGCTGACGACGCCGCTCGACGAGCGCATCCTGCATCCGCAGGACTTCTACGAAGTGATCAGCTACCTGCTGAAGCTCCGCAAGAACCCCGCGAACGTCGACGACATCGATCACCTGGGCAATCGCCGCGTCCGCTCGGTCGGCGAGCTGCTCGAGAACCAGTTCCGCATCGGCCTGGTCCGCATGGAGCGCGCGATCAAGGAGAAGATGTCGGTCTATCAGGAAATGGCCACGGCCATGCCGCACGACCTGATCAACGCGAAGCCGGTGATGGCCGCGATTCGCGAGTTCTTCGGGTCGTCGCAGCTGTCGCAGTTCATGGACCAGACCAACCCGCTGTCGGAAGTGACGCACAAGCGTCGCTTGTCGGCGCTGGGGCCGGGCGGACTGTCCCGCGAGCGCGCCGGCTTCGAGGTGCGCGACGTGCACCCGACGCACTACGGCCGCATCTGCCCGATCGAGACGCCGGAAGGTCCGAACATCGGCCTGATCTCGTCGCTGTCGTCGTATGCGCGGATCAACGAGTTCGGCTTCATCGAATCGCCGTATCGCAAGGTGAAGAACGGCCAGGTGATCGATTACGTGCTGGTCACCAACGCCGGCGGACACCCCAAGTACAAGAACGGCGACATCGTCGAAGCGGACGAACTGGTCAACGAAGAAGGCCGCCCAAAGAAGAAGGGCGTGGAGTTCGAGCCGTTCTGCTTCTACCTCTCGGCGTGGGAGGAAGACCAGTACATCATCGCCCAGGCGAACGTCGAGCTCGACGCCAACGGCCGTCTGGTCCTCGAGCGCGTCAACGCGCGCCAGGCGGGCAACTTCATCCTGGCGCCGCGCGACCAGGTGCAGTTCATCGACGTCTCGCCGAAGCAGCTCGTCTCGGTGGCGGCCTCGCTGGTGCCGTTCCTCGAAAACGACGACGCCAACCGCGCGCTGATGGGATCGAACATGCAGCGCCAGGCCGTGCCGCTGCTGCGTGCGCAGGCGCCGTATGTCGGCACCGGCATGGAGTACATCACCGCCCGCGACTCGGGTGCGGTGGCGGTCGCCCGGCGAACCGGCATCGTCGACTTCGTCGACAGCACCCGCATCGTGGTGCGCGTCGAATCGGAAAGCGGCGAGATCAACGACGACATGGGCGCGGATATCTATCCGATGACCAAGTTCAAGCGATCGAACCAGAACACCTGCATCAACCAGAAGCCGATCGTGCGGGTCGGCCAGCGTGTGCAGAAGGGGCAGGTCCTGGCGGACGGTCCGTGCACGGAGCTGGGCGAGCTGGCGCTCGGCCGCAACGTGCTGGTGTCGTTCATGCCGTGGCGCGGCTACAACTTCGAGGATGCGATTCTCGTCAGCGAGAAGCTGGTTCGCGAGGACTACTACACCTCGATCCACATCGAGGAGTTCGAGATCGAGGCGCGGGACACCAAGCTGGGTCCTGAAGAAATCACGCGCGACATCCCGAACGTGTCGGAAGGCTACCTGCGCGATCTCGACGACAGCGGCATCATCCGCATCGGCGCGTCGGTGAAGCCGGGCGACATCCTGGTCGGCAAGGTCACGCCGAAGGGCGAGACGCAGCTGACGCCGGAAGAAAAACTGCTCCGCGCGATCTTCGGCGAAAAGGCCGGCGACGTGCGCGATGCCTCGCTGATCTGCCCGCCGGGCATCGAGGGCATCATCGTCGGCGTCAAGATCTTCTCGCGCAAGGGCATCGAGAAGGACGACCGCGCCAAGGCGATCGAGCAGGAGGAGCTCGACATGATGGAGAAGAACCTGCAGGACGAGGTTCGCATCCTTCACGACGAGACCAAGAAGCGCGTCGTCAACATGCTGCAGGGCCAGACGCTGCGCGCCGACCTGTTCGACGAGTTCGGCCGCGAGCGGCTGCTGAAGAAGGGCGATCAGCTGACGATGGAGGCGATGGCGCGCGTGCCGTTCATCTCGCTGGTCCGCGCCAAGATCCAGACCGACGATGCGGCGATGGAGCCGGATCTGCGCATGGTGGAAGAACGCACCGAGCGTCAGGTCGAGGTCATCAAGCAGCTCTTTGAAGAGAAGAAGGAAAAGATTCGCCGCGGCGACGAATTGCCGCCCGGCGTGATCAAGCTGGTCAAGGTCTATGTGGCGATGAAGCGCAAGCTGTCGGTCGGCGACAAGATGGCCGGCCGCCACGGCAACAAGGGCGTCATCGCGCGCATCCTGCCCGAAGAGGACATGCCGTATCTGCCGGATGGCACGCCGGTCGAGATCGTGCTGAATCCGCTCGGTGTGCCGTCGCGCATGAACGTCGGCCAGATTCTCGAGACGCATCTCGGGTGGGCGGCGCACGCGCTGGGCCTGTATTTCGCGACGCCGGTCTTCGACGGCGCGACGGAAAAGGAAATCGTCGGCTGGCTGGACAAAGCCGGGCTGGAGCAGGAGGGCGGCAAGACCAGGCTGTTTGACGGCATGACCGGTATGCCCTTCGAGCAGCAGGTCACGGTCGGCTACATCTACATGCTCAAGCTGTCGCACCTGGTCGACGACAAGATCCACGCACGGTCGATCGGACCGTACTCGCTGATCACGCAGCAGCCGTTGGGCGGCAAAGCCCAGTTCGGCGGCCAGCGCTTCGGCGAAATGGAAGTGTGGGCGCTCGAGGCGTATGGCGCCGCGCACATCCTGCAGGAACTGCTGACCGCGAAGTCGGACGATGTCACCGGCCGCGCGAAGATTTACGAATCGATCGTGAAGGGCGACGCGTCCTTCACGGCCGGCCTCCCGGAGTCGTTCAACGTGCTGATCCGCGAGCTGCAGTCGCTGTGTCTCGACGTCGAGCTGATCTCGACGAAGAAGAGACCGGCGGCGGAGCTGCCGGAAGCCGAAGCAGCGGCGCCGGCCGAGCCCGTGTTGGAGGGTCAATAAATGAATCTGCGACCGAGCTTCACCGACACCAAGACGACCCTTCGAGCAGACTTCGACGCGATTCGCATCAGCCTCGCGTCGCCGGACAAGATCGAGCAGTGGTCGTTTGGCGAAGTCACCAAGCCTGAGACGATCAACTACCGCACGTTCAAGCCGGAGCGCGATGGCTTGTTCTGCGCGAAGATCTTCGGGCCGATCACCGACTGGGAGTGCCTGTGCGGCAAGTACAAGCGCATGAAGCACCGCGGCGTGATCTGCGACAAATGCGGCGTGGAAGTGACGCAGGCGAAGGTGCGCCGCGAGCGTCTCGGCCACATCAAGCTGGCGACGCCGGTGAGCCACGTGTGGTTCTTCAAGGGCCTGCCCAGCCGCATCGGCCACCTGCTCGACATCTCGCTGCGCGACCTCGAGCGCGTGCTCTACTTCGAAGCCTACGTGGTGGTGGACCCGGGTGAGACCAAGCTGGTGCAGAACCAGCTGCTCACCGAGGAACAGTTCCGCAAGGCGCGCGAAGAGCACGGCTACTCGAAGTTCAAGGCGCAGATGGGCGCCGAGGCGATCAAGGAACTGCTGCGCCGCGTCAGCGTCGACCGTCTGGCGACGGAGCTGCGCGAGAAGATGCGCGCCGAGACGTCGGCACAGAAGAAGCTGAAGTTCGCCAAGCGGCTCAAGGTCGTCGACGCGTTCCGCAAGTCGAGCAACAAGCCCGAGTGGATGATCCTCGACGTGGTCCCGGTGATCCCGCCCGAGCTGCGTCCGCTGGTCCCGCTCGACGGCGGCCGGTTCGCGACCTCCGACCTCAACGATCTCTATCGCCGCGTCATCAACCGCAACAACCGGTTGAAGAAGCTGATGGAGCTGAAGGCGCCGGACGTCATCATCCGCAACGAAAAGCGCATGCTCCAGGAAGCGGTGGACGCGCTGTTCGACAACGGCCGCCGCGGCCGCGTGCTGCGCGGCGCCAACAACCGTCCACTCAAGTCGTTGAGCGATACGTTGAAGGGCAAGCAGGGCCGGTTCCGCCAGAACCTGCTCGGCAAGCGCGTCGACTACTCCGGCCGTTCGGTGATCGTCGTCGGTCCCGAGCTGAAGCTGCACCAGTGCGGCCTGCCGAAGAAGATGGCGCTCGAGCTGTTCAAGCCGTTCATCTACAACAAGCTCGAAGAGCGCGGCCTCGTCGCCACCATCAAGCAGGCGAAGGAGATGGTCGAGAAGCAGGTTCCGGAAGTGTGGGACGTGCTCGAAGAGGTCATCCGCGAGCATCCGGTGCTGCTCAACCGCGCGCCGACGCTGCATCGCCTCGGCATCCAGGCGTTCGAGCCGGTGCTGGTCGAAGGCAAGGCCATTCGCATTCACCCGCTCGTCTGCACGGCGTTCAACGCCGACTTCGACGGCGACCAGATGGCCGTGCACATCCCGTTGTCGCCGGAAGCGCAGATCGAGGCGTCCGAGCTGATGATGTCGTCGAAGAACATCCTGTCGCCGTCGAACGGCACGCCGGTGGCCGTGCCGTCGCAGGACATCGTGCTCGGCTGCTACTACCTGACCAAGGCGAAGCCGGGCGCGAAGGGCGAGGGCCGCGCCTTCGCGAGCATCGACGACGTGATCCTGGCGCTCGAGGCCGGCGAGGTCGAAACGCTGACGCCGATCCGCCTGCGCTACACCGGCCCGTTGCAGGACATGTCGACGGCGCGTGACGATCAGGACGTGCTGCACACCGAAGTGCAGGACGTGCAGCACAAGATCATCAACACCACCGTCGGCCGCGTCATCCTCAACAACGCGCTGCCGAACAACATCCCGTTCGTCAACGGCATGCTGAAGAAGAAGGGGCTGCAGCAGCTGGTCCAGCGCTGCTACCTGACGACCGGCCTGCAGAACACCGTCGAGATGCTCGACAGCCTGAAGCAGGTCGGCTTTACCTACGCGACCCGCTCGGGCATGTCGATCGGCATCCAGGACCTGATCATCCCCGAGCAGAAGGTCAAGCTGTCGGAGACCGCCCGCGACGAGGTGATCAAGGTCGAGCAGCAGTACCTCGAAGGCGCGATCACCAACGGCGAGCGCTACAACAAGATCATCGCGGTGTGGTCGGACGTCACCGAAAAGATCGCCGACGCGATGTTCTCCGAAATGGAGAAGCGCGACCGCGAAGGCAAATTCAACCCGGTCTACATCATGGCCGACTCGGGCGCCCGCGGCTCGAAGCAGCAGATCCGCCAGCTGGCGGGCATGCGCGGCCTGATGGCGAAGCCGTCCGGCGAGATCATCGAGCAGCCGATCAAGGCCAACTTCCGCGAAGGCCTGTCGGTGCTCGAGTACTTCATCTCGACCCACGGCGCGCGCAAGGGCCTGGCCGACACCGCGTTGAAGACCGCGGACTCGGGCTACCTGACGCGTCGTCTCGTCGACGTCGCCCAGGACGTGATCGTCTCCGATCACGACTGCGGCACGCTCGACGGTATCGAAGCGCGGGCGATTGTCGAATCCGGTGAAGTGATCGAGCCGCTGCGCGACCGCATCATCGGCCGCGTCTCGCTCGAGAAGGTCATCGATCCGATCAAGGGCGGCGTCATTCTGGACATCAACCAGGAGATTGACGAAGAGCTCGCCGCCGACGTGCAGGACGCCGGCATCGAGAAGGTGAAGATTCGCTCGGTGCTGACGTGCGCGTCACGCCGCGGTGTCTGCGCGCGCTGCTACGGCCGCGACCTTTCGACCGGCAAGCTGGTCGAGCTCGGTCTCGCGGTCGGCGTCGTCGCCGCGCAGTCGATCGGCGAGCCCGGCACGCAGCTGACGATGCGCACGTTCCACATCGGCGGCACGGCGTCGCGTATTTCGGATCAGAGCACGCTCGATTCGAAGCACAAGGGCGTGGCCCGCTACGACAACCTGCAGGTGGTCGAGCGGCCGAACCAGCAGGGCGGCTCGGACATGATCGTCATGAACCGCACCGGCTTCATCGTGGTGCAGGACGACAAGGGCCGCGACCGCGAGCGCTACCAGGTCGTCTACGGCGCCCGCCTGAAGGTCAAAGACGGGCAGCCCGTCGAGAACGGACAGATTCTCGTCGAGTGGGATCCGTATACCTTCTCGATCCTCACGGAGGAGCCGGGGCAGATCAAGTTCAAGGACATCATTGACGGCGTCACGGTCCAGGAAGACCTCGACGAAGTCACGGGTCTGTCGCGCCTGATCGTCGTCGATTCGCCGGATGAGAAGAAGCAGCCAACCATCGAGATCAAGGCCGCCAACGGCAATACCATCCGCCGCTACATCATGCCGGTCAGCGCCCACCTGATGGTGGCTGACGGCGACATGGTCAACGCCGGCGACGTGCTGGCGAAAATCCCGCGCGAAACCACCAAGACCAAGGACATCACGGGTGGTCTGCCGCGCGTGGTCGAACTGTTCGAGGCGCGCAAGCCGAAGGATCCCGCCGTGATCAGCGAGATCGACGGCAACGTCAAGTACGGCGGCGTCGTGAAGGGGCAGCGCAAGATCCTGATCGTGCCCGACGACCCGAACGGCGAGCCGCGCGAATACAGCATCCCGCGCGGTGTGCACGTCAACGTCCAGGAAGGCGACCGCGTCCGCGCGGGCGATCCGCTGATGGACGGCCCCTCGAACCCGCACGACATTCTTCACGTGCTCGGCGAGAAGGAGCTGCAGAAGTACCTGGTGAACGAAATCCAGGAGGTCTACCGTCTGCAGGGCGTGAACATCAACGACAAGCACATCGAGGTGATCACCCGGCAGATGATGCGGTGGGTGCGCGTCGAGGACGTCGGCGACACCGAGTTCCTCGTCGACGAGCAGGTCGACAAGTTCCGCTTCATGGAAGAGAACGAGCGCGTCATCGGCAACGGCGGCCGCCCGGCCACCGCGCAGCCGCTGCTGCTCGGCATCACCAAGGCGTCGCTGTCGACCGAATCGTTCATCTCCGCGGCGTCGTTCCAGGAAACGACGCGCGTGCTGACCGAAGCCGCGATCAGCGGCAAGGTCGACTACCTGCGCGGCCTCAAGGAGAACGTGACGATGGGAAGGTTGATCCCCGCCGGCACGGGCTTCTGGTGGTATCGGCACGTGCAGATTCCGGCGGACGAACCGCCACCGCCGCCGCCGGTGCAGCAGCCGAGCGACGAGGATCTCGAGCTCGATCGCGAGATGGAGTACCTGGTCGAGCCGGACGAGGCCGAAGCCAGGGGCATCACCGAAGTCGAGTAACACGCGTAGGGGCGGACGTCAGTCCGCACGCATGATCAGCAAAGGGCACGAAGCCAATATTGGTTTCGTGCCTTTTCTGTTTTCAGATGACTCTGAGTCCGGCAATGTCGAGGAAGTCGTCGCGGTTCAGCGTCAGCAGGGCCGCGCCATGTGACATCGCGCACGCGGCGATCGCGAGATCCACCTCGCGCCCGCGGCCCCGCTTGACCCGGCGATAGAGGTCGGCCGCCAGCGCCGCTTCCGCCGCGGCGAATGGCACCGACGCCTCCGACGGCAGCAGCGCCTCCTGCGCGTCAAGTTCCGCTGTCGTCCGGGAGCCGCGCTGCCACTCGTACAGGACGATGGACGAAATGGCGAGGCGATGGCCTTCGTCTGTCAACCGGATCAACGCGTCGAGCGACCGTCGCGGACCGGTGAGCGCGTCGATCAGCGCTGATGTGTCGAGGTGAACGGTCACGAAGGATGACGGCGTCCGCCACGCCGGCGAGCCGCACTTATTTCTGCGATCTCCCCATCGACGGCGGCTTGGGTGCGTGTCGGCCTCGCCGTGCGAAGCCCCTCGAGCAGGCTGAGGACGCGAAGTCGTTCGCGCTCGCTGAGCCGATCGGTGCGGGCGGCATAGTCGGCGACCGCCTCACGAATGACGTGACTTTGCGGCTTTCGCAAGCGCTCCGCCGTACGCTTGATTTCGGCAATGGTCGCTTCGTCCGAAAACGTCGCGCGTGCCATAACAAGGTAATACTACCATAACAGTCGGCGCTGGCAGTTCACGTACTCTGCTAGCGTTCGCAGCAGCTATGAACCCCGAGCCGAAGTTCATCCCCTTACCGCGTCGTCAGGATCTCAATCCGGCGGGCGCCGTCGAGCGTGCGCGGACGTTTGCTGACCTGATGCGATCGCGCCGGACGGTTCGCCACTTCTCGAGCGCGCCCGTTGCGCGCGAGCTGATCGAGCAGTGCCTGATCGTCGCCGGCAGCGCGCCGAGCGGGGCCAACCTCCAGCCGTGGCACTTTGTCGTGATCTCTGACGACGGCGTCAAACGTCGCATCCGCGAAGCGGCGGAGGCCGAAGAACGTGAGTTCTACGCGCATCGTGCGCCGCAGGAATGGCTCGCTGCGCTGGCG
>Ga0196963_10000199_pt1 | contig 58114 bp, 57 predicted proteins | sample S1_5metaG_FD_148600 | JGI IMG/M metagenome (GOLD analysis project Ga0196963, IMG submission 148600) | Soil microbial communities from Anza Borrego desert, Southern California, United States - S1_5 | ecosystem: Environmental > Terrestrial > Soil > Desert | place: USA: California | collected... | reverse complement strand
CGCGGGCCTTCGGCGGTCTCGACCTCGCGGAAGCGCAGGAAGGCGCGCATCTTGTGGACGTCGCGCCGAACCGCCTTGGCCATCCGCTCGAGCCGCTGGACGATGGGGTCGGCGCCGTCGGAGAGCAGCCCCGGCCGTTCGCGCAGGCGGAGGAGGAGGGCGTAGAGGAGTGAGAAGCGCTCCGGATCCGAATGGAGGACCGCGGTCTCGGCGAGGGTCAGGAAGGCCCGCGGGACCGAGAAAGGGGCGTCGGCGCGGGGGAGGGGGGCGGGAGCGGCGAAGAGATCGCCGGCGGTGCCGCCAACGCTCCAGCCCACCTGCGCGGCCGCGACGCCGGCGCCGGCCAGGTCGCGGGCCGCATCGCGCCAGCCGTCGAAATCATCCTGGCTCGAAAGGGCAACGTGGTGCATCGCTTCCGTTCCGGCTGAGCCTGTCGAAGCCCATTCCTTCTGTTCCGGGTCGGGATGAAAGGGAAGGGCTTCGACAAGCTCAGCCCGAACGGATCCCGTCAAGCCACGTGCCCTTCATCCGAACAATTCCATCTGCCGTTCGCGAGGCTTGACCCAGCTTGCAAGGTCGGCCCTATCCGTCAGCAGGGTCGGCCGCCAGCCTTCGGCCTCGATGAAGGGCCGCACTTTGGCGATCGAGGCGGCGAGCCGGGCGACGTCCTCCAGCCGGAGGCGTCGCCAGCGGCGGCTGATCAACATCTTGTCCACGGCCTTGACGCCGAGACCGGGGACGCGGAGCAAAAGCTCGCGGGGCGCGCGGTTGACGTCGACCGGGAATCTTTCGCGGAACCTGAGCGCCCAGGCGAGCTTGGGGTCGATGTCGAGCGGAAGCATGCCCGACGGGTCCGCCGCGGCGGCGACCTCGGCGGGGCTGAAGCCGTAGAAGCGCATCAGCCAGTCAGACTGGTAAAGGCGGTGCTCGCGCATCAGCGGCGGCCGCCGCAGCGGCAGGACGGCGGAGGCGTCGGGGATGGGCGAGAAGGCCGAATAATAGACCCGGCGCAGGCGGAAGCGGTCATAGAGAGCGGAAGCGCGACCGACGATGTCGGCATCGGTGGCGGCGTCCGCGCCGACGATCATCTGGGTCAACTGGCCGGCCGGAGCGAAGGCAGGGGCCGACCTGAAGCGCCTCTTCGCGTCGGCACCGTCGTCGATCGCCGCGCGCAGGTCCCGCATCGCGCCTTCGATCCGGGCCCCGTCCTTCTCCGGCGCCAGCCGGGCGAGCCCGGCAGCGGTGGGGAGCTCGACGTTGATCGAGACGCGGTCGGCATGGATTCCGGCCTGACGGACGAGACGGGGATCGGCGTCTGGGATGGTCTTCAAATGGATGTAGCCGCGGAAATCGTGGTCCTCGCGAAGGCTCCGGGCCACCTCGACCAGCTGCTCCATCGTGTAGTCAGGCGAGCGGATAATGCCGGAGGAGAGGAAGAGGCCCTCTATGTAGTTGCGCCGGTAGAAGGCGAGGGTGAGCCGGACCACCTCCTCGGCGGTGAAGCGGGCGCGGCGGACGTTCGAGCTCCTGCGGTTGATGCAGTAATGGCAGTCGAAGATGCAGCTGTTGGTGAGCAGGATCTTGAGGAGCGAGATGCAGCGGCCGTCGGGCGCGTAGGCGTGGCAGATGCCCATGCCCTCGGTCGAGCCGATCCCCTTGCCGTCGCGGCTGTCGCGCTTCGCCGTTCCGGAGGAAGCGCAGGAGGCGTCGTATTTCGCCGCGTCGGCGAGGATGGCGAGTTTTTCGCGAAGGTCGAGCTGGGGCATGATTTCCCTGTATGTTCCAGGAACTTACCCCGCAAGCGTATAACGTTGTTATTTTGTTCCCACCGCCATCCGGCTGGCGCGAGTAGCGCTCAGGCCGCGGCCGCGGCCTCGTGATGCTCGGCCATCCGCCGCGACATGAGCAGCTAGAACAAGGCGAAGGCGGCGAGGCCGACTCCGGCGCTGGCGACGTGGATTAGCCAGAAAGTCGGCGTATCGAGCGTCGAGTAGAGCTGGCCGACCTGGCCGACGATCTTGTTGGCGGCGAAGAAGGCCAGATAATAGAGGCCGATCACCGTCGCATTGATCTGCCGGGGAGCGATCTTCGAGAAGAGCGCGAGGCTGACGGGGAGGATGCATGAGAAGCCGACGCTGTTGAGGAGGTGGAACATCAGCGGCCAGAACAGGCCGATCTTGCCGTCGCCCTGGGTCAGCGCCGCGACATAGAGGCACAGACCGCCGGCAATGGTGAAGAAGCTGCCGATGATCATCTTGCCGAGCTCGTCGGGCTCGCGCCGGCGGGTGCCATACCATTTGAAGAAAGCGGCGACCGCGACCAGCATCGAGAAGCTCAGGGTGGCGTCGATGGTGATCATCCAGCTCGTCGGCAGGGTGGTCCCGAAGAAGGTGAGCTGGAAATGCTGGTCGGCCCAGACCAGATAGGCGTTGAAGATCTGCTGGTTGGTGAGGAGCGCGACGGCCATGGCCGGGATCAGGAGGATCAGCGCCAGGACCCGGAGCCTTTCCTCTCGGGTCAGGCCGCGGATCAGCCAGAAGTAGAGCGGAACGAGCGCCGCCAGGGCGACGAATATCCCGGCGAGGAACACGATTGCGATCACGATCGCGCTCAGCAGCCCCGCCACGGCCATCGTGCCAAGCGTCCTGGCAGGACCGATCGATTCGCTCTCGCCCTCCTCGACCGGCAGGTGCGGCCGGCCGGCGAGGAAGATGATCACGCCGAGCACCATGACGATCCCGGCGGTGCCGAAGCCGTAATGCCAGCCGACCTTCTCGCCCAGCGTCCCGGCGACGAGCGGAGCGGCGATGACGCTGACGTTGATGGCGATGTAGAAGATCTGGAAAGCCATCGCCCGCCGGAGATCGTTGCCCTTGTAGAGCGCGCCGACCTGGCTCGCGATATTGCCCTTGAACAGGCCGACGCCGATGATCAGCGCCAGCAGCGCGAACAGGAAGGCGCCTTCGAACGCCATCAGGAAATGGCCGATCGACATGGTGATGCCGCCGGCGAACAGGGCAATGCGGCGGCCGGAGAAGCGGTCGGCGATGACTCCGCCGAGGATCGGCGTCAGGTAGACGAGCGAGGTATAGTCGCCGAAGATCGCCGAGGCGAGCGGCTGACCGCTCAGCCCCTCATAATGCCACGTTCTCAGCCACTCGAGGCCGAGCACGCCGTCCATCCGGGCGGGCACCAGCAGATAGTTGACCATGTAGAGCGTCAACAGGGTCTGCATCGAATAATAAGAGAAGCGCTCGCAGGCCTCGATGAAGGAAAGATAGCCCAGTCCCTTCGGGTGGCCGAGGAAGGCGCAGTCGTTCCTGTCGGCGACGATGGCGAGCTCGGGCGTGGCTTCGGCGGCGGTCATTCGCGTTCCTCCGGCTGGCAGCGCGGACGCTAGCGGATCGCCGCCGCGAGACCAGAGCTTTTCGACATGATCAGCCGAACAGCCAGCGGCCGAGCAGACGATCGAACGGGAAGGTGAAGATCCCGGCGATGAGGAGGGCGCCGGCGACCATGCCGCGAACCGCATTGCGATGGCGGCGGTGATCGTGGCGGCGGGCGGCCCAGACGATCAGCGGCACCTGGACGAGAGTCCAGGCCGAGAGGATGTGGATCAGGCTCAGCGAGCCCTGATTGATGCCGCGGATTCCGAAAGTGAGCACCGCCGTCAGCGCCATCGCCGAGACCCAGATCCAGCCGAGCCGCCGGTGGAGGCGGTCGCCGCGGCGCCTCAGCAGCATCACCGGCGTGAGGATGACGGCGAGCATGATCGTGAAGATATGGCCCCACACCAACGCCGGAACCTCGCCCCATTCGGCGCGACCGCGCCAGAGGGCGGCGAGGACGAAGGCGAGAAGGACGAGGGCCGCGGCCGACAGGATCCGGTCGAACAGCCCGGGCTTAAGGCTGATCTTCGCGCGCACCGGCGCCGACATCGCGGTCGTGGCCATGGCATCTCCCCGCAGACGAGCAATGATGCTGCGCTTCGCCGGACCGCGCAACCCCGCGCCGCTCAACCGCCGAGGGTGAAGCCGATCTTCAGCGTCACCTGGAAGTGGGCGACCTTGCCGCCCTCGACATGGCCGCGGGTCTCGACGACCTCGAACCAGCGAATGTCGCGGATCGTCGCCGAGGCGCGCGCGATCGCGCCCTCGACCGCATCCTCGATGCTCGTCGCGGAGCTGCCGACGATCTCGATCACCTTGTAGACGTTGTCGCTCATCGCGGACCTCCCGTTGCCCTCCAACGGGCGGTGGACGGGATCGTTGCGCCGACGCTAGGGTGCGGTCCGCGAGAGCGAGGAGAGAAAGATGCGATTTGCCCTGTTGCTCGGCGCGGCCCTGCTCGCCGCCTCCCCGGCCACGGCCGCGCCCGCCGACGACTTCCGCAAGCTCATGGACGATTATTACGCCTGGCTGCTGCGCGAGAACCCGACCTATGCGACCTCGCTCGGAGTGCGCGACTATGACGACCGCATCCAGGACCTCAGCCTCGCGGCGATGGACCGCCAGGCGGCGGATTCGAAGGCCTTTCTGGCCCGCCTCGAGGCGATACCGGCGACGGCCCTGAGCGCCGCCGACCGGGTCAACCGAGGCATCATGAAGCGCTCGCTCGAGGGTGCTATCGAGGGCAATCGACATTCCCAGCGGATGATCCTGTTTTCCACCTATGCCGGCTGGCACAGCGGCTTCGCCGCCATGGCCGACAATCTACCGTTCATGACCAGGGCGGATTACGAGAGCTATCTCACCCGGATCGCCCAATATCCCAAGCTCAACGACGCCGCCCTCGCCATCACCGCCCAGGCGCTGGAGGGCGGCTATGTGCTGCCCTGCTCGGTGCTCGGCAATCACGAGAAGAGCATTGCCGGCACGATCGCCGACGATCCGGTCAAGTCGCGCTTCTACGAGCCCTTCACGCGTCCCCGGCCCGCCGATGTCAGCGAGGCCGATTGGGCCGCCATGCAGGCGCGGGCGCGGCGCCTGGTCGTCGAGGTTCTCAATCCGGCCTATGCCAAACATCGCGACTTCTATCGCACGAGCTATGCGCCGAAATGCGCGAAGGCGGACAGCATCTCGGCGCAGCCGGGCGGGCGGGACTATTACGCCTTCCGGGTGCGGGAGGAGACGACGACGAACCTTACGGCCGAGGCGATCCACACCATCGGCCTTCGGGAATCGGCGCGGATCCGGGCTGAGATGGAGAGGATCGCGAAGGAAGCGGGCTTCGCGAGCCGCGAGGCGTTCATCCAGGACCTGAGGACCAACCCCAGATATTTCGCCAAGAGCCCGGACGAGCTGATGCGGGCAGCGGCGATCGTCACCAAAACGATCGACGGCAAGATGCCGGCCTATTTTGGAACGCTTCCGCGTCTCCCCTACGGCCTCAGGCAGATTCCGGCCGAGATCGCCGAAGGGACGACCACCGCTTATTATTCGCAAGGGTCGCTCGCGAGCGGCATCGCGGGGACATATTACGTGAACACCTCGAAGCTCGACCAGCGGCCGTTCTGGGAGCTTCCGGCGCTGAGCCTGCACGAGGCGGTTCCGGGACATCACCACCAGATCGCCCTCCAGCAGGAACTGGACCTGCCGCCATTCCGGCGCCATTTCACATTCTTCACCGCGTTCACCGAGGGCTGGGGCCTCTATGCCGAGAGCCTCGGCGAGGAGATGGGACTGTACGACACGCCCGAGAAGAAGATGGGCCAGCTTTCCTACCAGGCGTGGCGGGCGGCGCGGCTGGTGGTCGACACCGGTATCCATTCCAAGGGCTGGGACAAGGCGAAGGCGGTGGCGTTCATGCGCGACAACACCGCCCTCACCGACGCGAACATCGACGCGGAGGTCAACCGCTACATCAGCTGGCCGGGCCAGGCGCTCGGCTACAAGATCGGCGAGCTGAAGATCCGCGAGCTTCGGGCGAAGGCGCAGCGCGAGCTCGGGACGAAGTTCGACCTGCGCCGCTTCCACGACGCGGTGCTGCTCCAGGGCAGCGTGCCGCTCGACGTGCTCGAGGCCCAGCTCCGGGAGTGGATCGAGGCCGAGAAGGGCAAGTAGCGGCCGGGACGACGGGAGCTACCGGCCCGGCTCGCCGTCGCCCTGGCGGCGTTCCTGGCGCCAGGCGCGGACCAGCTCGTTCCAGCAGCCGCTGACGCCGCCGGGACCGACGGTCGAGCAGCTCTGGATCCCGGCGCGGCCGACATATTCGAGACTCTCGGCGCGGACCGCCCAGCTGGTGCTCTCCGGATCGTCGTCGGAGGCGTCTTCGCGCAGCTCGGGCGGGATGCGGTAGCGCTCGGTCTCGGGGCGGCGGGCGCAGACGATGATGTCTTCGCCGGCGCCCGCGCGTGGGCAGGGGTCGCGGCCGTAGATGACGAGGCGTCGGATGCGCTCCTGCTGCGCACCTTGGGCAGCGGCCGGGGCGGGAACGAGCGCCGCGGCCGAGGCGGCGGCGAGGACAATGAGGGACAAGGCGGCTTTCATTCGCGGCCTCCTTTCAGCTCTTGCGGAAAGAAGGGGCGAGCGGGCGAACGGTTCCCTCCGCCTCTTCGAGCGGGCGCGCGGCCGCAAACCGATCAGCGCGGATTGGCTTCGCGGGCCTGGGCGTCGACCTCGTCGGCCTCGGCCTGCTCGTCGATCCGGTCGAGCCGCTCGCGCCGGGCTTGCTCGATCAAAGCGTTCCAATTGACCTCGTCGCCGGTGCGCGCGGCGGCGCGGGCCTCGCGGACGAGCTGGTTGAAGCAGCCGCTGGCGCCGCCCGGCCCGACCGTCGAGCAGCTGCCGATGCCCCCGCGCCCGGCATATTCGAGCGCGGTCGCGCGCTCGGCCCAAGCCTGGTTCTTGGGATCGTTGGGATCGCCGCGCAGCGCCTCGGGGATTCGGTAGCGCTCGCCCTCCGGCTTGCGGGCGCAGATCACGATCGTGTCGTCGGTGCTCGGCGGGCAGGGATCCTCGCCGTAGACGATCATTGCGCTGATCTTCGGCTCGGCCGCGGGCGCCTGAGCGGCGGCGGGGGCGGCGGCGGAGAGCAGGGCCCCGGCGGCAACGAGCAGCTTCATCACGTCAAATCCTTTTCGAAAGCGCGATGGCAATACGACAGCCCGCGCGAATGAGGGAAGACAATATCGGATAGCCGAGAGTCTCCTCGGCCCCGGCGGCGACGGCGGTGTCGCGATGCTCGAGCTCCTCGTCGCGGAAGCGGCGGATGGTCTCGGCGAGGTCGGCTTCGTCGGTTCCGAGGGCGCGCAGCTGGTCGGCGTAATGGCGACCGATCTCGGTCTCGACGGCGACGGTACAGGCCATCGCCGCGCGCGGGCTCATCAGCGCGCTGGCGACTCCGAGCGCATGGCCGGCGACCCGCCACACCGGCTGGAGCAGGGTAGGGCGCACTCCCCGCTCGATCATCAGCGCGTCGAAGGTCCGCAAATGCCTTTCCTCCTGGGCCTGCATTCGCGCGATCGAGCGGCTGGCGGGATGGGCGCCGAGCACGGCGAGCTGACCGCAATAGATCCGGGTCGCGCCATATTCGCCGGCTTGGTCGACCCGGACCATCGAGGCGACGTCGGGCTGTTCGTCGCCCGGGCGCCAGCCGGGGCGGGAGGAGGGATCGGCGGCGCTCACCGCCGCATCCGGGGACGTCTGAGGCTCAGCCACAGGATCACCAACGCGGCAAGGATTGAAAGGATCGCATTCCATCCCGCCATCGAAACGCCGAGGAAGGAGAATTGCACTTGGTCGCAACTGACGATCGGCGCGGCCATGATCGCCTTCAAGAGCTCGTCGCCGGAAAGGCCTGCGGTTGGCGAGGTGCATCGGGTGAAGCCCTCGAACAGCCCCGCCTCGACTCCGGCATGATAGACGCCGATGCCGCCGCTCGCCAGGATGGCGAGCGCGGCGAGCCAGACCAGGCTCCGGCCGCGGTCGGGGAAGCCGCGCAGCGCGAGCGAGAGCAAGGCGAAGGCCAGGCCGACGAAATGGGCGTAACGCTGCCACCAGCACATTTCGCAGGGATAGAGGCCGCCCCAATATTCGGAACCGTGGGCGCCCGCGAGCAAAGCCGCCGGAACGGCGATGGCGAGAATCCGGGCCTTGTCGAGCGAAGTCAAGGAATGTCCTCCCGGCGACGGCCGGGACCCCAGTGAGAATTCTCGCCGGGATACCAGCCTTCGCCGGCATGACGGCTTTGCATCAGCGCCTTCCGGTCGGACGTGAGCTGCCCGCCGCGGGCGTGGCCGCGGCGTTGCGGCCGAGGCGCGACAGGGTCTGCAGCGCGTAATGGAGCTGGAAGTCGTCGATGCCCTTCGCCTTCAACTGCTCGGCGGTGGCGGCGAAGCGCGGATCGGGCTTGCCGTCGTCCTGGACCACGTCGTTGGCGACGGTGACCTCGTTGATCAGATGGCGGCGCAGGTCCGCCTCCCTGAGGCGCGGCCTCGACTTGTAGTCGGGGTCGGAGAGCTGGGGCACCTCGATGTCCGGAGTGACTCCGCCTTCCTGTACCGACCGGCCCGACGGGGTGTAGTAGCGGGCCGTGGTGAGCCGGAGCGCGGTCTTCTGGGTCAGCGGCACCAGAGTCTGGACCGAGCCCTTGCCGAAGCTGCGCTCGCCCATCACCAAAGCGCGGTGATGGTCCTGAAGCGCCGCGGCGACGATCTCAGCCGCCGAGGCGCTTCCCGAATCGACCAGGACGATGATCGGCAGGCCGCGGGCGGCGTCGCCCGGCTTGGCGTAATAGCGCTCGATGTCGCTCTTGCGCCGGCCGCGCTGCGAGACGACCTCGCCGCGCTCCAGGAAGACGTCGCTGAGACCGACCGCCTGGTCGAGCAGCCCGCCCGGATTGGACCTCAAGTCGACGATGTAGCCGAGCGGCGGCCGGCCGAGCGACTTCTCGATGCTGGCGATGGCGGCCAGCGTCTCGTCGGTGGTGGTGCGGCTGAACGTATTGACGTTGATCACGCCGACATTGTCCTTCACCTGCCACTTGACCGCCGGCAGCTCGATGACGGCGCGGGTCAGGGTGACGTCGAACGGCTTGTCGCGGCCGGGACGAACGACGGTGATCTTGATCGGCGTGCCGGGCGCGCCGCGCATCTGGTCGACCGCCTCGTCGAGGGTGCCGCCGTAGATGAGCTTGCCGTTCAGGTGGGTGATATAGTCGCCGGCCTTGATGCCGGCCTTGAAGCCGGGGCTGTCCTCGATCGGCGCAACCACCTTGACCGCACCATCCTCCAGGGTGACGTTGAGGCCGAGGCCGCCATAATTGCCGTCGGTGGTGGTCATCAGCGCCTGGTAGCCGCGCTCGTCCATGTAGGCGCTGTGCGGATCGAGGCTGGAGAGCATGCCGTCGATCGCGCCGCGTATCAGGGTCTTGTCGTCGACCTGCTCGACATAATCGGAGCGGACGCGCTCGAAGACACTCATGAACTGGTCGAGCTCGCGATAGGTGTCGACGTCGACCGCGGCGAGCGCGGCGCTGGCGGCGGGCACGATCGCCACCGCGCCGACCAGGGCGAGGGAGCGGAAGAGGTTGCTGGACATGGAAGAATCCTGTTGGAGCGGTTCGAGACGCGTGTACCGTCTTTTTAGGCGGGCGAAAAGCAACCGCAGGTGAACGAAGCAATTGCGGTGGCCGTCTCCGCTCAGAGCAGCGGAGTGATCGGGAAGGGGCGTCCGTCGCGACGCAGCTCGACGTCGACCTCGCCTCCCGCGGTTCGGCCGAGCCGGTGCCCGGCGCCGACCCGGTCGCCGCGTCTCACCGCGAGCGCGGCGAGGTTGGTCAGGGTGGTCGTCCAGCCCCCGCCATGGTCGATGATCACCACCTCGCCGTAGCCGCGGAAGCGGCCGGCATGGACGATCCGGCCGGCCCGGGGCGCGGTCACCGGAGTGCCGGCCGGCGCGGCGAAGGTGAGGCCGCGGGCGTGGACTCCGGAATCGGATATTTCGCCGGTGCCGGCGATCAGCCGGCCTTCGACCGGAAGCCGGTAGGACGGACGCCCCGGCCGGGCGGGAGGATCGCCGGGACGAAGCGCCGGCCCGGGCAGCTCGGCGAGGCGACGCGACAGGCGGGACTGGAAGGCGCGCGTGCCGGCGAGCGCGGCGAGCTCGCGCGCTTCCTCGCCGAAGGCCAGCGCACGATCGGATTCGTAGAGAGCGGACTGCATAAGGCTGGCCGAGCGCCGGCGGCGGTCCTGCTCGAAACGGGCAAGGGCGAGCCGCCGGCGCTGGAGATCCTGCTGGCCGGCGCGCAGCTGAGCGACGGCCTCGCCCGCCTCGCGGCGCAGCGCCTCGCCGCGCGCCATCTCGGCGCGGACGCCGGCGGTGCGGGCGCGGATCGCCGGCAGCGACGATGCGAGCAGGGCACGGACGTGGACCAATTCGTCAAGCGAACCCGGTTGGATCAGCGCGAGCGCCGGCGGGCGCCGGGCCATGGTCTGAAGTGCCGCCGTGAGACGGATAAGCGAGCCCTGGCCTGCCGCGAGGCGCGCGCGCTGCTCGGCGCTGAGCCGCTCGACCAGCGCGATCCGCGCGCGTGCGGCGGTGATGTCGGCCTCGGCGGCCTCGATCCGCGCGGCCAGGGCGGCCGCCGCGGCATTGGCACGCGAAGCCTCGCCGATGGCACGCCGGGCCTGGTCCTCGAGCAGGGCGGACCGGCGTTTGGCAGCGGCGGCCTCGCTCTGCGCCTCGGCGAGGGTGGGGGGGCGCTGGGCGTGGACGAGGTCAAAGGCGAGGAAGGCGGCGACGAGCGAGGCGAGCAGGAAGATCGGCGCCAGCCACCGATTCCGCTCGACTGCCGAGACCCCCTTCCACGCCATCCGTTCATCCTTCCCTGTGATAGGGATGATTGGCAAGGATCGAGGTGGCGCGCCACAACTGCTCGGCGAGCATCGCCCGGGCGAGCAGATGCGGCCAGGTGGCGCGGCCGAACGAGAGGAGGAGGTCGGCGCGGGCACGGTCGGCGTCGGTGAAGCCGTCGGCACCGCCGATCAGGAAGCGCGCCTCGCGGCGGCCTTCGTCGCGCCAGCGCTCGAGCCGCCTGGCCAGATCGGTCGAGCCGAGGGTCTCGCCTTTCTCGTCGAGCAGGACGATAACGCCATGGTCGGCCGGCGGCGGCGGCCGCCCGCCGCTTTCCGGCAGCTCGGTGACTTGGACCGGCCAGGCAACCCGCTTCAGATAGCGCTCGACCAGCTCGGCCTCGGGACCGCGACCGATCCTGCCGCGCGCGACGATGTGGAGCTTCATCCGCTGGGCCCCGCCGTGGCGAGCGAAGCGATCCCGCCGCGGTGGCGGAGACGCGTGGATCGCATCGCCGCTGCGCTCCTCGCGATGACGGCTAGCCCGCCGCTTTGGCGGCGCCCGAATCCCCCTCGAACGCCCACATCCGCTCCAGATTGTAGAAGCTGCGCACTTCCGGCCGGAAGATATGGACGATGACGTCGTCGGCGTCGATCAGCACCCAGTCGGCAACCGGCAGGCCCTCGACCCGGACATTGCGGCCGAGCTCCTGCTTGATCCGCTCGCCGAGCTTGTGCGCCATCGACGCGACCTGCCGGGTCGAGCGGCCCGAGGCGATCACCATATGGTCGGCGATGTTGGATTTGCCCGTCAAAGGGATGGTGACGACGTCCTGGGCCTGGTCATCGTCCAGCGACCGAAGCACGAGCCTGTGCAGCGCTTCGATCCTCTCATTCGCTCCGCCGTCGGGCGGAGCCGGTGCGTTGGCTGGCAAACTGCCTCCTTACGTCACGAGCCGCCGCGTTACGCCGTCGCGCAAGGCCCGGGGGTTGAACGAATAAGCTTCCGATAGGTGCCAGTTCGGCTCGGCGGCACGAATGCCCGTGGCGGAGGTCGGATCGAGCGGCAATCTCAACAACACGAGCGCCGGCGGTCTCCATTCCGTCCACTGCCGAGCCTGGTCCGCGGGATGGACGAAGCGCCGCAGCCAGCCCATCGCGCGAGCCGCATGGGCGGAGTCATCATATCCCGGACGCGAAACGACCGCAATCGGAACTAGTTGGGCGATCTTGCGCCAGTGCCGCCAGCGATCGAACTGGACGAGATTGTCCTCGCCCATCAGCCAGATGAAGCGGCGCTCCGGGTAGCGATGGATCAGCGCCGCGAGCGTATCGACGGTGTAGCGGGTGCCGAGCTCGGCCTCGATCGCCGTGGCGCGAATCGGCAGGCCGCGCGCCCATCTCCGAGCCGAGGCGAAGCGCGCGGCGAGCGGCGCCATCTCCGCGGCCGGCTTGAGCGGGTTGCCGGGCGAGACCAGCCACCACATTTCGCCGAGGCCGAGAGCGCGGATCGCCGCGGCGCTCACCCGGCGATGGCCGCGATGGGCGGGGTTGAACGAGCCGCCGAGGAGGCCGGTGGGGATCATGCCCAAGGCGATAGCACGAGTGGTGCGCTTGCCAAGCGCTTCCGGCTCTGGTGTTCTCGACGGCTGTGGCCATCGCCGACAAAGCAAAAGACCTGCCCGAACAGGACGTTCGCGCCTTCATTCGCGAAACCTTCGCCTGCACCGACGAGATCGCCGGCGATATTTTCGTCCGCGGCATCGTTCGAGTCTTCGCCGCCCACGCGACTATCGTCGGCGTTGGGGAGAAGGCGGCCGCCGCCTATTTGCTGACGCAGGGGCGGGCCCACGCTCTCCTCTACAGCGTCGAGGGGCAGGCGGTGCTGCTGTGCGAATACCGGCCGGGCGACCTGTTCGGGGCCCTCGGCGAACTCGACCCGGCGCCCGAGGAGGCCGAGATCGTCGCCATCGAGGCGGTTCGAAGCTTCATCCTCAGGAGCCGCGACCTGGTCGCGCTGGCCGAAGCCTATGGCAGCATCGGCCTGGCTTTGTCGCGGCTCCTGCTCAGGCAGCTGCGGCGCGTGACGTCGCGCATCTACGAGCGTGCCGCGGTCTCGGCGGTGGGGCGGGTCCATGCCGAGTTGCTGAGGCTGGCGCGGGCGTCGCCGGGCCTCGTCATCCGGCCGGCGCCGGTCCTGTCCGAGCTCGCGGTCCGCGTCTCGACCACCCGCGAGACCGCGTCGCGAGCGGTTAGCGCGCTCGAGCGACGCGGCCTCATCCGCCGCGACCCGGACTCATTGACCGTCGTCGCCCCCCAGCGGCTGGAAGAGCTGATCATATGATTTGAGCGCGTAGAGGCCAACGGGGGGACCCCCGTCGGGCGGGTCGAGCTCGCCGACATATTCGCTCGCCGGGCGATGCGGGCCGGCGGCGGCGAGCGCGGCGGCGAAATCCTCGGTGACGCAGGCGGTGCCGGGCGGGGCCGAGGCGAGCGCCCCGGCGGCGGCGGCGGTGGCGGCGGGGACGAGGCGAAGGGCGCCGGCGAAGGGGTCGCGGAAGGTCGCGGCGGGGCCGTACTGGCCGCCGATGCGCAGGCCTGGGATCTCCGGCGCGGCGCCGAGCAGGCGAACCGCCGCCTCGGCCGCCTCGCCGGGGCCGGCATAAGCGAGCACCAGCCGGTCCTCGGTAAGGTAGGGGGGCAGCGTGGGGGCGGGGAGTCCTGCGACATGCCGGTGCAGCTCGGGCAGCGCGGCTTCCGGCGGGGCGTCGGCGGCGACTCCGACGGTGAGCACCGCCAGCGGCTCCGTGCCGACCGCGGCCGACGCCGGCGGATCGTGACGGGTCTCGCGGGCCGCGGTCAGGATGCGCTGGCGCCAGCCGCCGGCAGCCCAGATTTCGCGCGAGCGGCCGGACGTCCCGTTCGGCTCTTCGCGGCAGTCGAGAACGAGCAGCTGCACCGCCGAGCTTTCGAGCCTGCGCGCGTTGATCAGCGCCGCGCCCATCGCGACCTCGTCGGCGAGGCCGATCATCGCCGCGTCGGGCCGAGCGCCGAGCGGGCGGACAGGGCGAATCTCGGCCGCCCGCTTCAGCACCGCCTCGAAGCGCCTGCGCCAGGCCTTGCCGAACGGGTCGACCGAAACGGCGGCGAAAGCCTCGGCGCCGCCCGGCAACACGGCGTGAAGCTCAGCGCCGCGCTTCAGCAGGGCCTCGGCGATGATGATGTCGGCACCGGCGGCGAGGGCGCCGTAGCCGAAGCCGACATTCTCCTCCTCCAGCACGGCCGCGATCTTCTCGTCGAGATGCTCGCGGCGGACGACCTTGGGGTCGAACGACATGTGGCCGCCGAAATGAAGCGAGCGGGGCGGCCGGTGGGCGTCGAGCCAGGACGAGTCGCGGCCCTGGGCGGCGAGGATCAGGCCGAACTGGCGCAGGGTCGAGGCATGGTCCTCCCAGGCGCGCGGGGCGAGGGCGATGGCCTCGGCGAAGGCCGTGCGGGCCTCGTCATGGCGGTCGAGGAGGAGAAGGGCTTCGGCGCGGGTGGCCACATGATAGTAAGGGGTTTCCGATTCCTCAGGATAGGTTTCGAGGCGGAGGATAACGTCTTCGGCCAGCCGCGCCCCCTCGCGCGGATCGCCGGCAAGAACCATGAGGGAAGCGGCGTTTATCAGCGGGTATGTCGCTGCCTCGAGCTCAGCCGAATGCCGATAGGCGGCGGCCGCCTCGCGGTAGAGCAAACGGCGGCGGTCGCCCAATGTCCGAAGCGCTCGGTCCTTGAGGAGACGACCTTTGACTCGCAGCGCCGCCGGATCACCGGCGGCGCCGCCTTCCTGCAGCATTCCCCATGCGCGTTCCAAGGCTCCCGCGCGGGCGAGGGCGATAATAGCGGTAAGCGGGACCACGGTCACATTGCAGAGAGGAATGGACTATCGAGGAACCCGCCATCCGGAGGCGGATTCTTGATGTCCGGATCCAGCGTAATCGGCAAAATTGACCCATCCGGCTGCAGGATATCGATATTCAGACTGAATCCATGATTCTTGTCGGGATGATGTAGTAAGGGGTTTGCAGTCGTGCCGCCATATTTATTGGGCCTCGCCTTGAATCGAATGACCATACAATTATATCCGGCTTGCTTCGTAGTTTTGAAAGAACCATCGTTTTGCTTATATTCTATCTCTCCATAAAGTATTGAGTAATCGAACTTAGTCGTAATCGCTTCCAGCTTCTCAGACCATCTCCAATTGGCATCATTTACGGTATCAAGCGTCAATTCTATGATGGTGGGCTCGTCGACAGAAAGACTCAAATTGTAGGGATCCGTCGTCATTTTAGCGTACTTGAAGACCAAGCCACGACCAGTTTCAGGTGAAAGTTGAAGTAAGCGCTTAAACAATATTCCAGTGCTCCAGTTCGGAGGAGGGCCAGCCCGGAGTCTGAATTGCGTTAAAACTTCGTAGGCCATTTCGTCCTCCTTTGCGATTGAATGGACTGTATTCGACGAAGAATGTCTGCCCGCCTTTTGCGAAGCTCAGCATTACTCGGATCGACGTTTATCATTCCATCCACAGCTGTCCGGGCCTTGTGGAGGCTTATCCAGGCTTTTCCGGCGTCTTTTGGTGCGTAGAGATCGGCGAGGGAAATCTGAAGCAGCATCCAGCGCTCCCTGACATTCATGTCGAGCGGATCGCCTGCAACTAAAGGCTCAAGGATTTGCTGTTGCGCTCGCCGCTCTGCTGCCGCTGCCGTCCAATTGCCGGACATGCGATAGGCGTCGGCGAGCCAGCCGTGCCGGTTCGCGAGATCGAGCGCTGACTCGGTATCAGGACGAGCTCCGACCGCGCGTTTCATATAATTTAGCGATGTTGCGCAGGAACGTAGTGCATCGCGGAGACGTGGAGGAGGTCGAAGCGCTACCGCGCACAAACTACCTTCCGCATACCCAGCTTCCTTGAGCCATTCCGGCTTCTCCCCATCGACAGAAATGAGATGCTGGGCGAGCGCGCGGTACCGTTCAAAGGATCGGTTGGCGGATTGCTGGTCTTTTTTCGTAAATGCCATTGATCCAAGCCAGAACTCGCTCTGGGCATGCGCATAGATTCTCCGCGGTTCGTTTGGCTCCTGAGCAAGGAGCTCGGCAGTCGTACGCGCGGCTTCCTGGAATTGTGCGAGAGCCTGATCATAGCTGCCGCGCGCCTGGTCGTCCTCTCCCATCGCGTGAAGAATGCGAGCGCGGCGCTCCAAGGACTCTGGGGGAAGGCGTCGCACGTCTTGTGTGCGATAATAGTTAAGCGCGCGCTCGTTGACTTCTGTCATGATGGGTAGTCGCCCCACCCTTCGCAACTTTTTACGCAAATCGGTGAGCATGAACTCCACAAGTCCCTCTGCCTGAGCCCGCTGCCTGTCAGCCTCACGACGCGCGTTGAGAGCGAAGGTCGTCAACAGCGCCATCACTAGCATCGCCGTTACCGCCGCCGCCGTGACGTACGTCACACGCCGCACTCGCCTCGCCGCATCTCGCTGGACGAGCGCGTCGAGGCCGACTCCCGCGAGGCCCGCGACAAGCTTCAGCAGCCCGAGGCGGCGGCCGTCTCCCTCCTTGCGCAGGTCCGCCGCCAGCGGCTCGACACCGCCCTCGCGCAGCACCGGCGGGAAACATTGGTCCGGCTCCCCCTCGACGATCGCGGTGAAGATCGGGCGATCGGGATGGAGGTCGCGGAACGTGGCGATCTCCTTCGCCACCCAGGGGGAGGCGGCACTGTGCGGGGAGCAGACGACGATCAGGTTGCGGGAGATGGCGAGAGCGGCGCGGACCTTTTCGCTGAGGTCGCCGGCGGCGGGGAGCTCGTCGCGGTCGCGGAAGATCGGAGTCAGGCGGGCCGGGACCGTGCCGTGCTCGCCTTCGGTCCCGGCGAGCCGCCTCGGCAGACGATAGCCTTCGAGCCTGCGGTGCAGCCAGCGGCCGACCGCGGCGTCCTTGTGGCTGTAGCTGATGAACGCGACATAGCCCCCGGCGTCGCCGGGCCCCGCTTCGGCCATGAATATCCCCCAAGGCCCGGAAAAAAGGCTCGTTCCGCGCCTCCGGCAAGCTGCCAGAGGAACCACGTCTCCGCAATATATCAAAAACTTAGATTTGGCGGCGAGTCAGCGGACCGGGGCGTCCGGTATATGGTCGCCGCCGCGCGGCTCGGGCGGCGGCTGGGCGGCGAGGGCGGCCTTCATCTCGGCGTCGACCAGCTCCGGATGCTCCCGCTCCAGGCGTTGGGCCGCTTCGAAGAAGGCGACGCCCATCGGCGTGTTGGAGGCCCCGGCCGGGCCCTGCGGCTGGACCGCCTTGAATTCGAGCTCCTCGCCCATCTTCGGAGGCTTGCCGGTTCTCGGCGTGCCCTTGAGGGCGTTGGAGAGCCGGCCCAGCACGTTCTGGGCGAGCCGCTCGTTGACGGCGAGGGAATAGCCCTGGCCCGGGGTGAAGCGCTCGGCGAGCAGCTGGAGAAAGGCGGTATGGTCGAGCTTCTCGCTGAACACCGTGCCGCGGCCGACATGGGGCGAGACCAGCAGCGCCGGCACCCGCGGGCCGGTGGTCGGCAGCAGCCGGTCGCGGATCCGGGTGGTGACCGGCAGCGGCGGGACATGGTCGAAGAAGCCGCCATGCTCGTCGTAGGTGACGATCAGCAGGGTCCTCGCCCAGCGCTCGGTATTGCTGGTCAGCGTCTCGTAGAGGTCGCGGACCAGATCCTGGCCGCCGCCGATCCCGGTCGGGGGATGGTCGTCGTTGGCGGTCGATCCGAAGCTGTCGGTATAATCGGGCTCGACGAAGATCACCGACGGCATCTCCTTGGCGGTGGTCCAGTCCTTCTTGAACCGCGTGTAGCGCCGAAACCGGCCGCGCCCGCTCAGCAAAGAGGCGGCGATCGGCGCCGTCCAGATTTCCATCATCATGAAGAAAGGGAAGAACTTGCCCGATTGATAGACGCGCCACTTCACCTTGTTGCGCTTGAGCCAGTTATAGACGAGCTGCTGGTTGGGCAGGCCGGTCTCGTTGTCGAGCACCTTGCTCTCGCCGGCCATCGCCATCAGCTTGTTGGCCTGGGTGCCCAGGGGGACCGGGGCGAACCAGCGGTCGCACACGCAATAATTGCGGGCGAGGAAATCATAGGTGCCGACCGAATCGGCCTTGTAATAGCCCATCACCGCGCCCGGATCGGTCGGGATCGGCCGGCCGCTCTCGCGCCGCGAATTGATATAGGCCTGGACGAAGCCGCCCATATGGGGATGTCCCTCGGCCGGAGTCTCGATCTGGAGCTTGATCCTCTCGCGGCCGTGGGGAGGGTCGTCGATCGCGTCTGCAAGGACGAGCGGCTTGAGCGGAAAAGGCACGCCGTCGCCGCGGTTGCGCCAGGAGGCCTGCCAGGCCGGGTCCGAGCGCAGCCCGTCGACGGGAAGCTTCCGGGGCGCATCGTCAAGGCTGAGATAGCCCAGCATGTGGTCGAACGAGCGGTTCTCCAGCATGCAGAAGACGAACGTGTCGATGTCCTTGAGCGCCATCCCGTCCCCCTTTCGCGACGGGCCATCCTAGCCCGCTCGAGCGCAAAGCACAGGTAGCCCCGGCGCCGTATGCGGAGATGCATCCGAATCGGACACGTCTCTCCGCGTACGCGCGCGATTCAGGAGCCGAAGGTCCGGCCCAGGAAGCTCGGCACGGGCCCGTTCCAGCCTTCCGCTTCCTCGACGGCCGGCTCAGGCTCGGCTGCCCGGGCGCGACGCGGCGGGCGCGGCTCGCGCTTGGGGGAGGGCTCGCGGCGGGCCGCCGGACGCTCCGGCGCCCGCTCGCGACGCCGACGTTCTTGGGGCGGCGGCGGCGTTTGCTCCGCTTCCTCGGGCGCCTCGACCTCCGGTGCGGCGGGTCCCTCGACCGGACGGATGCGCGCGCCGGTCAGCGTCTCGATCGCCTCGATCGCCTCCGCGTCCTCGCGACTCGCCAGGGTGATGGCGATGCCGGTCTTGCCGGCGCGGCCGGTGCGGCCGATGCGGTGGATATAATCGTCGGGGTGCCAGGGCACGTCGTAGTTGAAGACGTGGCTGACGTCCTTGATGTCGAGGCCGCGGGCGGCGACGTCGGAGGCGACGAGGATGTTGATCTCGCCGTCCTTGAAGCGGTCCAGCTCGCGGATCCGCTCGGGCTGCTCCATGTCGCCATGGATCTCGCCGGCGTTGAGGCCGGAGCGCTTGAGGCTCTGAGCGAGCTCGCGGACCGTCGTCTTGCGGTTGCAGAAGACCAGCGCACTGCGCACGTCGTGCCCCCTCAGCCGGTCGGTCAGCACCTGCTTCTTGCGGCGCGAATCGACCTTGAGGACGCGCTGGTCGATCGAGGCATTGGCGGTGGCGGGGCGGGCCACCTCGATCGTCTTGGGAGCGGTCAGGAACTTGTCGGCCAGCTTCTTGATCGGCGCCGGCATGGTCGCCGAGAAGAGCAGCGTCTGGCGCTGCGCGGGCAGCTTGGAACAGATTTCCTCGATGTCGGGGATGAAGCCCATGTCGAGCATCCGGTCCGCCTCGTCGATGACGAGCAGGTTGCAGCCGGTCAGCAGGATGTTGCCGCGGCCGAACAGGTCCATCAGCCGGCCCGGCGTCGCGATCAGCACGTCGACGCCCTTCTGCAGAGCCTTCTGCTGGTCGCCCATCGACACGCCGCCGATGAGCAGGGCCATCGACAGCTTGTGGTGCTTGCCGTACTTCTCGAAATTCTCGGCGACCTGGGCGGCGAGCTCGCGGGTCGGCTCGAGGATCAGCGAGCGCGGCATACGGGCGCGACTGCGGCCCTGGGCGAGGATGTCGATCATCGGCAGCACGAAGCCCGCGGTCTTGCCGGTACCGGTCTGGGCGATGCCGATGATGTCGCGGCCCATCAGCACCGAGGGGATCGCCTGCCGCTGGATCGGGGTCGGATCGGTGTAGCCCGATTCCTCCACCGCGCGGAGCAATTCGTCGGATAAGCCGAGATCGGCAAAACTCATGAGGGTTCCGGGTGGCTGAGGGGCATCGTGGCGAGCCGCTTCGGGCCAAGCGCTTGGGCGAAGCGGGGGCTCAAGTCAAGGAAGCTCAGCGGCGCACCACCGGCTCGAGGCTTCGGAACCGGTCGATCTCGCAGGCGCCACCCATGCGCGAACGGATGACGTCGCGGTCCTCGCAGACCATGCCGTCGGGATCGGGCCGGATGTAGAATCCGTAATAATAATCGAGCGCCGGGCAGCTGCTCTCCAGCTTGGCCCGAACCCGCTGACGGTTGCGCAGGATGAGGTCGACGCTGTCCTTGACGGCTCGAGTGGCGGCGAGGATGCCGCGGGTCGGAATGCATTTGGGGCCTTTACCCTCCTTCCATTCGACTCGCGTCGGAGTCGCCTGGCGGAAGCGCACTATGACCTGCTCGCGAAGCACGCCCTGACCGTATTGGGCGGGGCGCTGGGAGGGGGCGGCCGCGGGAGTAGCGGCGACGAGCAACGCCACGGCGGTCGCTGCCGCTCGGATAGGGATGCCCTCCATGGCTCCGTCCCATCCCCGCAAACGGTTGAACAGGCGATTAATCCCTCGCCCTTACCGGCTTGCAGAAGGCGCGAATGCGCCATAGAAGCCGCCGCCACATCAGGGCGGCCCGAGACGCGGCCGCTTCCAATGCTAGCGGAGACACGAACATGGCGACCGAGCCGCCGTCGAACCCCCTGCCCATTTTCTATGGCGGCCTCGAGCCGCTGTCGAGCAGCGTCCATGCCGGCTTTCGAAGCCGCTCCGCGGACCGCGCGCCCTTCCTCACCAACAACCACGCGGTGCCGATCACGGTCGACGAATTCGTCGCCGTCCAGCGGTTCATGCCGATCGTCTTCTCGGTTGGCGAGAATCCGGTGCCGCTCGCGCTGATGGGACTGAACGAGGGGGTCAACGTGTTCGTCGACGAGGAGGGCAAGGTGCTCGGCGAGCTCTATTTGCCGGCCTATGTCCGCCGCTATCCTTACATGCTGGCCCGCCTGTCGCCGGACGCGCAGGAGCTCTCACTCTGCTTCGACCCGACCAGCGGCCTGGTCGGCGACTTCGCCGAGGGCGAAGCTTTGTTCGACGACGGCAAGCCGAGCGAGACGACCAACAACATCCTCAAATTCTGCGAGGAGTTCGAGCTGTCGGCGCAGCGCACGGTCGCCTTCATGCAGGACCTGAAAGCGGCCGAGATGCTGATGGACGGCGAGGTCTCGATCCAGCCGGCCGGCGCCGAGCAGCCGTTCGTCTATCGCGGCTTCCAGATGGTCAACGAGGAGAAGCTGCGCGGGCTGAACGGCGAGCAGCTGGAGAAGATGAACAAGAATGGCATGTTGCCGCTCATCTACGCGCACCTGTTCTCGATGTCGCTTGTCCGCGAAATCTTCGCCCGGCAGATGCAACAGGGCAAGGGTCCGCCGGGCGCGGCCGCGCCCGCGATGGGCAACGCCTGACGGCGGCTCACGATTGCTGCCGGACATTCCGGCCAGGGACCCGGACCTCAGCTTTCCTCCGCCAGCTCGGCCACCACGGCGGCCGCGTCGAGAGCGAGGATGTGCGCGATCTGGATGAATTCCGAGACCTCGAGCCGGCGCGTCCCGCGTTCGTAATTGGAGACGAAGGATTGCGGACGGCCGAGCCGGTCGGCGAGATCCGATTGCCTGAGCCCGCGCGCGCGCCGAGCTTCGTGAAGTCGCCGGCGGAGACGGTCGGCCGGCCGCTCGCCGGTCTTGGGCGGCGGCGAGTCGGGCGGGGGCGGGTCCCGCCCCAGGCGGACCAGCTCACCGGCCAGCCGCTCGAGTTCGGCGCTGAGCCGCGTCAGGCTCGTTTGTTCCCGGCTTTCCACGCTCGCCATGCCCCACGTTTAGCGAAACTGCGACCGCGTGAATAGTCGCTTTCCGTTTAGTTGTCGAGACCCGAATTATCGATAATCCGCACGTTGCGGCGCGCCGCCCGGCGCTGTAGCGGTCGGCCATGGCTACTGCTCCCGACCTCGCACGCTATTCCCGCGTCGCCGCCTGGTTCCACTGGATCATCGCCGCGCTCGTCCTCCTCAACCTGCTGCTCGGCTTCTTCCACGAGGATTTCGACAAGCCGGTGCGCAGCGCGATGATGAACGTCCACAAGGCGACCGGACTCACCATCCTCGCCCTCACCGTCGCCCGCATCGCCTGGCGGCTCGGCCACCGGCCGCCGCCGTTCGATCCGGTGCTGCAGCGGTGGGAAGCCGGCCTCGCCCGCGTCGTCCACGCTCTCTTCTACGTGCTGCTCCTCGCGCTGCCGCTGAGCGGCTGGATCCTGGTGTCGACGAGCGGACGCGTGACAAGCTGGTTCGGCCTGTTCGAAGTCGGTCCGCTGCCCGTGTCGCGCGCCGAAGACGTTCACGACACGGTCGAGGACGTGCATGGATGGTTCGGCTATTTCATGCTCGTGCTGATCGCCCTTCACGTCGCTGGCGCGCTCAAGCACCATGTCCAGGGGCACCGGCATCTGATCGGGCGGATGGCCCCTTGGGGGCGCCGGCCGGCCCCTTGAAACCTTCCAAAGCTATCGTACATTCCTTCTGACGCGCCGGCGTATTTCCCCCTTTGCGGCGGCGTGTTGGGCCCTTCGGGGCCCTCCTCCCTGAACCTGGCCACCCCGCGATCCCGCGGGGTGGTCTTTTTGCATCGGGCGAGCGCTTTCCTTCCGCGTCCGTCCCTCGCCGGAGCAACTTTTCGCGCAGGCGGCGATTGTCCGACGATGGCGTCGAAGGGATTTGGGTCATGAACCGGCACAAGATCGCGATCGTCGTCGGCAGCCTTCGCGAGGCCAGCCTCAACCGCAAGGTCGCTCGCTCGATCTGCGCTTTCGCGTCGGACAGGCTCGATTGCGAGATCGTCGGGATCGGCGATCTGCCGCTCTACAGCCAGGATTACGACGCCGATCCGCCCGAAGCCTATGTCCGCTTTCGCGAGCGGATCGCGGCCGCCGACGGCATATTGTTCTGTACGCCCGAATATAATCGCGGAATCCCCGGCGTTCTCAAGAACGCGATCGACGTCGGCTCGCGCCCTTATGGTCAAAGCGTCTGGGACAAGAAGCCTGCGGCGATCGTCAGCGCTTCACCGGGCGGCATCGGCGGCTTCGGCGCCAATCACCAGCTGCGCCAGGCCTGCGTCTTCCTCAACATGCCGGTGATGCAGCAGCCCGAGGCCTATCTGGGGCGAGTCACCGACGACAGCTTCGACGCCCACGGATGCCTGCGGGAGGGGCCGCTCAAGGACCTGATCCTGATGCTCGCAACGGCCTTCGCCGACTGGGTCGACATCATCGTGCGCTCGCGCCGGCTACTGGCCGAGGACGCCGCCCACGCCGCGAAATAGCGAAACGCCTATTCCGCGGCGATCGCTTCCGGTGGTTCGAGCGCGGCGGCGGCGAGGGCCTCGGCGATCGCCGCGATCAGCCGCGAGACGCGGTCGAAGCCGGGGCCGGCGCTCCGCAGATCCGGCGCCAGATAGAGCGAACGGTCGAGCTCGAGCTGGAGCGCGTGGACGCCGCGGTCCGGCCGGCCGTGGCGCTCGGTGATGTAGCCGCCGGCATAGGGCGCGTTGCGGACGACCGCGAAGCCGGCCGCCCGCGCCGCCGCTTCCGCGGCCGCCACCAGCGCCTCGTCCATGCTGTCGCCGTGGCGGTCGCCGAGCACCACCCCCGCTTCGCCCGCCGCGCCGCGCGGCGGCATCGAATGGCAGTCGAGCAGAACCGCGATCCCGAACCGCGTGCGGGCCGCCTTCAGCTCCGCCTCGAGCGCGGCGTGATAGGGGCGATGGATGTCGTCGACCCGTCGCGCGACCTCGGCCGCGGCGATGCGCTGGCGCCAGATCGCGCCCGAGCCCGCGATCCGCGCCGGGATCAGGCCAAGGCCGCCGCGCGTGCGCGGCGATTCGACAATGGCCTCGGCGGCAGGACGCGGCAGCACCATCGCCGGGTCGAGCTCGCGTTCGTCGCGGTTGAGGTCGATTTCCGCGCGCGGCGCATCGGCGACGATCGCGGCCGCGCCGGCCTCCACCGCCCGCCACACCAGCCGATCGACCAGCCGATCCTCGAGGCTCTCGAGCCGGGCTCTGGAAAGGCGGGCCGAGGCGAGCAGCCCGTCGGAATAGGCGCGGCCGGCGTGGGGCACCGAAAGCACCACCGGCGAGGCCGGCCGTTCCGGCCCGAGCCGTCGGAAGGGAAGGGAAGAGTCGCGCATTTGCATCCCTAGGGTAAGTAGTCCGGTTTTGGCACGCAATCGTCTTCCACCGCGCCGACGACGCCATCCGGCGTGTGTGCGCTGGAAAAGGCGGCTCCCTTGGGGCATAGAATAGCCCGGCGGGCGCGCATCGGGCGCGGCCGTTACCCAGGGGCGGGCATGGTCAGGATCCTGCTGGCGGAGGACGATGCGTCGATGCGGACCTATCTGGGCCGCGCCCTCGAACGCGCCGGCTACGAGGTGGTGGCGGTCGACCGCGGCACCGCCGCCCTGCCACGGATCGAGGCGGAGAGCTTCGACCTGCTGCTGACCGACATCGTCATGCCCGAGATGGATGGCATCGAGCTCGCCCAGAAGGCCGCCCTGGTGGCGCCGGAGATGCGGGTGATGTTCATCACCGGCTTCGCGGCGGTGGCGCTGAAAGCGGGCAAGGCGGCGCCGAGCGCCAAGGTGCTGTCCAAGCCGTTCCACCTGCGCGATCTCGTCGCCGAGGTCGACCGGCTGTTCCAGACCGAGGACCAGCACGGGCGGCTGTAGGCCGCAAGCGGGTTGCGCCGCGCCGGAGCCTTCACTAGATAGCCCGCCGAGTGGGCGTGTAGCTCAGTGGTAGAGCACTGTGTTGACATCGCAGGGGTCGCAAGTTCAATCCTTGCCACGCCCACCATTTTCTCCCGCCTCCAGCGCGCGACGGGCCCGAGGCGGCTGGCCTATTTCGTGCTGGAAGCCGGCTTCATCCGCGCTTGCCACGCCGCCGCCTCGGGATGGCCGAACATCTTCGCATAGCCGAAAGAGCGTGACGCGTCGGCCTCGCGGCCGAGCTGATACTGGGCTAGGCCACGGGTAAAGAAGGTGTTCCGGCGCGAGCGGAGGGTCATCTTGGCGAAAACCGGCGCCGAGGCTTCGATGACCGCAAGGCTCTCTTCGAACCGCTTTGTCTCGTAATAGATCAGCCCGAGGACGTTGAAGACTTCGTACTGGTCGGAGCGTCCGGCGAGCACGAGGGTCTTGACCCCTTCAAGATCCGCCACGCCCTCCCGGAAAAGCTGAGCCCGTTCGTCAAGCCCGACGTTCGCCACGTCTTTGGCGAGGTCCGTTTTCGCGAGCCCGGACGCGAGCATGAATTGCCCATCGGAACTGCAGCGCGACCTGAACTGCCGGGCGATCGCCACGGCCTTCTGGACGTTGACCGCGGCCAAGCGCCCCGCCCGGTTTTTCCCCAAGCGGTATTTGGTCACCTCATCATTGGCCTTTACGCATTCAGCATGTCGCGGGGCTTGGGCGTGGGCCGTCGCCGCGACCAGCCAGGGCGGGCAGAAGAGCAGCGCCGCCGCAAGTCGAAGGAAGCAAGATCGGCTCATCCCTGGAGGCCTGCGCGTGCGGGCGCCGGCGCTGAGGGCTCGATCGTGAGGCTGCCGGGGCAGTCCTTGTAAATGATCGCGGCGACCTGCGCATAGTTGCGGCCGCGGATCGCCCGATCGAAGCAGTCCGGATCGGCGCGGGCCACCTCGATCAGCGTTTCGAGGTTGTTTTGGTAGGAGCGGATCAACGCCTCCAGGTTGAGCTGCATGCGCAGCCGGTCCGTGCCGCGGGGAAATTCGAATTCGAAGGTGTCGAGGTCGCCGTCCTTGGCAATGGGATTGACATTGATGCTGTATTGGATCGGTTTGAGCGAATAATCGTCCCGCAATTGCTTGGACGAAAGCGTGGGCACGATCTCGACGCGCCGAGTCTGCATCTGAGGCAGCGCAATCAGCCAGAGGCCGAAAAAGGCGGCAACGATCGCTGAAAGTAGGCCCGTTTTCTTGAGGTCCATCTTGTCGCGAACCGCGGAATTCAGGATAATCAAAAGGCCGATGACGAGCAGGACTGGCGGCCCCAATGTGACGATCTTGGTGAGCCAGTCTGCGCTGGGAACCATTGGATCACTCCCCCGAGACTCAGTAGGCCAAACCGGTAACGTCCCGGTCTTTGAGTTGCGTGTCAAGGGCCGGCGCAGGCCCTACCAGATCCTCACCCTGTCTTCCGGCGCGATGTAGAGCCTGTCGCCGGGCTTCACTCCGAACGCATCGTACCAGGAGTCGATGTTCCTCAGCGGAGCGAAGGCTCGGATCATTCCGGGGCTATGGGAATCGCCGACCAGCTGCTGGCGAAGGGCCTCGTCGCGGTAAAGGCTTCGCCACACCTGCGCCCAGCCGAGAAAGACCCGCTGCTCGCCCGTGAAGCCGTCGATCACCGCCGCCGGCCTTCCGCCCAGCGAGGTTCGGTAAGCCTCGAGGCCGAGCGTGATGCCGCCGAGGTCGCCGATATTCTCGCCCATCGAGGCGCGGCCGTTGATGCGGACGCCGGGCAGCGTCGGGAATTGGTAGGCCTCGTACTGGGCGCCGAGCTTCGCCGCCCGCGCCTCGAACTTGGCGGCGTCCTCGCGAGTCCACCAGTCGCGAAGCACGCCCGCATGGTCGGACTTGCGGCCCTGGTCGTCGAAGCCGTGGACGATCTCGTGGCCGATGACGCCGCCGATCGCGCCGTAATTGACCGCCGGGTCGGCGTCCGGATCGAAGAAAGGCGGCTGCAGGATGGCGGCCGGGAAGACGATTTCGTTCTTGACCGAATTATAATAGGCGTTGACCGTCTGCGGCGTCATGCCCCACTCGGCCTTGTCGACCGGCTGGTCGATGCGGTTGCGGCGATAGTCCCATTCGAAGCGGGCGGCGCGCTCGGCATTTCCGACGAGGTCGCCCGGGATGACGACGAGACCCGAATAATCGCGCCATTTCTCCGGATATCCGATTTTGACGCTGAAGCTGCCGAGCTTCTTCAGCGCCTCCGCCTTCGTCGCCGGCCCCATCCAGTCCAGGCTCCGGATCCGCGATCCCATGGTGGTCCTGAGATTGGTCACCAGGGCGTCCATCTTCGCCTTGGACTCCGGCGGAAAATAGAGGCGGACATAGTCGCGGCCGATCGCTTCCCCCATCGCATTCTCGGCGAGCGTGACGGCGCGCTTCCAGCGCTCGCGCTGTTGCGGCTGGCCGTTAAGGAACTTGCCGCGGAACTCGAAGGCGGCGTCGACGAAACGCTTCGAAAGCAAAGGCGCCATCTCGTCGGCGATATGGAAGGCCTGCCAGGCCTTGAGCGTGCCGAGGTCGGCTTCCGCGAACAGGCGGGCGACCTTGGGGAAGGCGGTGTTCTGGGCGACGATCGCCTTCTCGGCGCGGCCGACGCCGGCGGCATCGAGGAAGATCGCCCAGGGGAAGCCCGGCGCCTGCGCCTCGAGCTCGGCGCGGGTCATGAGATTGTAGGTCTTGTCGCGGTTGCGGCTCTCGGCGCGGGTCCAATGCGCTTCGGCGATTCGGGTCTCGAGCGCGACGACTTCGCGCGCCGAGCCGGCGGGATCGGGCCAGCCCGCCATGGTCAGCATCTGCTCGACATATTGGAGGTAGCGATCGCGCTGCGGCCCGAACTTGGCGTCGGTGTAAAAATCGCGGTCGCCGAGGCCGAGGCCTGACTGGCGCAGATAGAGGGCGTAGACGTCGGGCCGCTTGGCGTCGTCGCTGACTCCGGGGCCGAAGAAACTGGAGCCGAAGCCGCCCAGGGCCCGGCCCATCGTGCGGGCGATGTCGTCCCGGCTCCTGGCCCGGTAGACCGGCGCGAGGCGGACCAGCAGCGGCACCGCGTCGGCGCGCTCGGCCGCGGCCTCGTCCATGAAGCCCCGATACAGGGTCGCGATCTTGCCCTGGTCGCCGCCGGCCCCCGGATCGTAGCCCTCGATCAGCTTCCTCACCCGCGCCTCGGACAGGTCGCGCAGCACCGCGAAGGCGCCGTAAGTCGAGCGATCGGCCGGAATTTGCGTGGTCTTCGCCCAGGTGCCGTTGGCGAAAGCGTAGAAATCGTCACCGGGCCTGGCCGTCCGGTCCATTCCGGCGATGTCGAACCCCCAGGTGCCGAGACGCCCTGCCTGGCCAGGCCCCGGTCCGCCTTCGCCCCCGGTTTCGAACATCGCCAGCGCGGTACAGGCGTCCTCGACGCAAATATGCCGCTCGCGCGCCGCGGCAGGCGCGGAGGCGGTGATCGCGACCAGCGAGACGAGGGCAAGGCGCTTCTTCATCAGACACGTCTCCGGACGGTGCGGGAATTGCGGCGCCGGGCCGCCGCGTGCCGAGAGGGATAGACGCCGGCGCCGGCCGGTGCAAATCCGCAGGCAAGTGCTGCCGGGCTCGAACGTAGGAAGAACAAACAGAATTGGAATTGGTCAGGCGTTGCGATTTTCGATTCGGGCCGCTGCGCGACGGGCGGTGAAGCTCACGCCATTCCACCCAGGCGGGCGCGACAGGCGGCTTCCCGCCCCGGCGGGACGGTGAGCTCGAAGCGCTGCACCTCGGCCTCCGTCTTGCCCTCGGGAAGGTAGCGGATCAGCTTCTCGCCCACGGCGTCGGCGACACGGTAGGCGAGCTCGACGGTCGAATCGCCGATCTTGCCGCTTTCGCGGCGAACGAGGCGCATGCCGTCGCGCAGGCCGGCGGCGTAAGCGGGCCCGTCCGGCACGACTCCGGTGATGACTCCGCCGGCGCGGCGGGTCGCGTCGGCGTCGTAGCCGCGGTGGAAGTCGCGGCGCCGCTCGGTGACGAGCCGGCCGCATTCGCCGAACAGGTCGGCCGGCAGCAGCAAGGGCTCGCCGCGCCGGGCATAGAGTTCGAGGTCAGCGTCCAGGTCGATGCCGGTCTGCTCTCGAAGCACCCGCCGGAACAGGGCGGTGGCGAGCTCCGGGTTGCCCTCGGCCGCCTGGCGCTGAACGCGAAGTACGCTCTCGAGGCTCTTCGCGCCGCCGGAGCGGGCGGCGATTTCGGCGTCGAGCTTGGCGGCGAGCAGATGGCCGCGGTCGTAGCTCACCTGCTGGACGGCGGGATCGGTCCAGAAGCGGGCGGCGATGTCGGCGCCATTGGCGGTCCGGGCCGGCGAGGTGCCGTAGCGGAGCAGGGTCTCGTTCTTGTCGGCCGCCCATTCGGCCAGCGACCAGATGCCGGCGCGGAGCAGGACCTTGGCGGCGAGATAGTCGTTGAAGCCCTCGCTGAACCAGTAATCGACCGCCTCGTCCTCCTCCGGCATCCCGCCGAGCGCGATCGGCACCCACGAATGCATATATTCGTGGGCGAGGAAGCGGACCGCCTGCTTCAGCTCGAACGCGCTGGTCGAGGCGATCGAGAAGGCGTCGGCGCGCCCCGTGCCGGTGTAGGACAGGCCGGCGGGGAGCTCGCCCAGCGGCGCCATCGCCACCAGGAACGGCGTGCTCGCATCGCCCCAGAAGGCGTCCTCGGCGGCGACGATCGGCGCGACTGTGTCTGCGAGCTGGTCGGGCGTGAAGCTCCACTCGCCGAGCACCGCGACCCGAAGCGGAGCGCCGCGCAGGTCGCGGCGGACGACGCGGAGGTCCGCCCCGCCGATGGCAACGCTGTTGATCAGGTTGGCGAGCGTCGTCGGCTTGCCGCGGAGATGATCGAGGTCGGAGGCGACCGTCCAGCCTTTCGGCAGCCGGCCCCAGCGGAACCGAGCGGCGCGTTCGCCGCCCCCCCCGGGGCGAGCGAACAGGCTCTCGCCGTGGACGAAGAACCAGTCGCGCCGCACCATCGGCCGAGCCTTCTCGTAGGCGAAGCCGGGATCCTCGGTATAGGCCGAGACGATCCGGTAGCGCACCTTGAGGCGGGCGCGCGGGCGATGGCGGAGCGTCGCCTGGTGGGACGTGCCGTCGACCCGCGTCGCGCCCGATACCGTGAGCTCCGCCGCGTGGCGCCACAGCTCGCTCGAGCCGGCCCAGACGCTGGGCAGGAACAGCTCGGTCTCGCCGTCCGCGTCGCCGCGGAAGCGCATCTCGACCTCGAGGGTACGGCCGCCGTCGGGCTGGGCCGCGGGCGTCACTCGATAGGAGACGGGCATTTCGGAGGACGCCTTGGCGGCGATGAGGAACAGGGCCGCGACCGCCAGAAAAGGATAGGAAACGGGTATCAACGCGCTCTCCCCGGATTCGGAATGGACTATAGGGGAGTGCCGGCGGGGGTAAATCCTCCCGAGGCGGGCCCGGGCCGGATTTCAAAGCGGGAAATAGTCCCTCAGCCGATGCAGCGTCTCCTCGACGCTGCGGTGGTGGACGAAGATGCCGCCGACCTCTTCCCAGAGATGGGCATGGCGAAGCTGGTCGTCGACAAGGACGTCGCCTGTCCGGGCATGCTTGCACTTGTCGCGGGCAAGGGTCGTGATGATGCGGGTGCCGGGGAAATGCTTCGCCGCCCACCGCACTTTCTGGTCCGCGGCCCAATTGCCATGGGGAAGGCCGGTGAGAATGATCGGATCGAGGTGCCTCACCGCTTCGAATAGCTCGGTGGCGCCGTCGACCAGGGGAAGGCCGAAATAGAAATCCGGAGCGCTCGCCAGCTTCGCCCAGAAGCGGCCGAGGCCGTGACGCTTCTCGAAGGCGCGGGGATGCATCCCGAGCACCGCCGTAGCGCCCTTGTCGAAATCGGCGAGGACTCCGTCGCAGTCGAGATAGAGCTGGCGCTTCACGAGCCCCGCGGCCAGCGGGCGGGCTCGAGCCTGACCGGCATCGGCAGGTCGAAGGCCAGCCATTGCCGGGAGGCGAGGACGTCGTTCGATTCCTGCGCCTTTCGGCCCGGGCCCAGTGACCAGGTGATGTGATAGACGCTTCCGTCGGGCCGGTCGCAGGTGCCGCCGATCGCCACCACCAGGGCCTCGACGCCTTTGCCGTCGTCGGCGCGGCCGACGATCTCCCCCTCGGTCTCTTCGGGCAGCGGCGCATCCTCCGCCGCTTCGGTTTGCAGCGTGACGTGATCGGCATCGACATTGCGATAATGGGGCGGGAATTGCTGGAGCAGCTCCTTGCGCTGCTCGCGGTCGAGCTTCCAGCCGATCACGCCGTCGCCCTGGCCGGCGGCGGCGGCGGCGTCCCGAGCCGTGGGTGCCATGGGGTTTCCAAAGCGTGAGACGCGGAGCGGGTTCCCGGGCCGGGCGTTCAGAGCGGCGAAGGAGAGATCAGATGGGTGGCGACAAACAGGACCTACCCTCGGACGACGAGGCGATCGAGGAAGAAGCGGAGAAGAACCGCAAGGCGCTGGACAAGATCCCACCGCCTGGCACCGATCCGCTGCACGAGGGACCGTGACGACCGCCGTCCCTGCGCCTAGCCGGCGGCACGCTTGCGGCCGATCGCCACCCAATAAGGTGGTCCGTCGGCGATCCGCACCCCGGTGAGCCCGCAGCGCTCCATCATGGCGCGGATCGCAGCCCGCGAGAAACGCCGCTCGACGCCGGTGCCGAAGCGATCGAGCGCCGCGAACCGCATGTTGACGAGATAGGCGTTGCGATAGGAGCTGAGCGGTATCCACTCGACCGGCAGCCCCGCTTTCGCCGCCGCGCCGGCAGCGCGGGCGAACGGCCAGTAGACGGTGACGGCGATGACGTCGGTGGCGGCCTTGCGCAGACGGAAGGGCAGTTTGCACATCAGCCGCCGCCCCCAGTCCGACAGCTTCCATATCGCCCGGTACCAGAGCGGCCGGTTCTCGAAATCGTAATAGAGGTAGAGGAGGAAAGGCGCACCGGGCTTGAGCTTGGCGGTGCAGCTGGCGAGGGCGGCCTCCGTATCCGGAATGTGGTGGAGGACGCCCAGCGAATAGCCGAAATCCTGGCTGCCGTCCTCGAGCGGTATGTCGTCGACGCCGGCCAGGTGGAACTCGACGTTCGGCTGGCCGGCCAGCCGTCTCCGGGTAGCGGCGAGGCCGCTGGGCGCTGGATCGATGCAGTGGAGTCGGCCGACCCTGGGCGCGACCAGGACGGCATGGCGGCCGGTGCCGCAGCCGAGCTCGAAGCCTTCGCCGTCCTTCAGCTCGTCGAACGGGAACAGGGCGAAATAAGCCTCGAACGTCTGTCGGGCCCGCTCGGGATTGCCGGGCCCGCGATAGGTCGCCGCCCATTTGTCGTCGAAGGCGCGGACGGTGGCGCGGTCGACGTTGCTCATCCGGCGCGCGGCCGGACCATGGTGTCGGTAGGCTGGCCTGCAGCTGGTCCCGGTCGCATGGTCGCGATCTGCTCGAACGCGCCCCGGATCCTACCCCACGCAGAAGTCCTCGAGGCCCGTGTCGGGACGAGAATATACCGAAGCGAGACCGGGCGCTAGCAGCATCCGGTGGATTACCGGCCGCGGGAATCCGACATCCAGCGCTTCACGGCCCGCTGCTCCGCCGCCGTCATCTCGAGCCCGAGCTTGGTCCGGCGCCACAGCACGTCGTCGGCGGTTCGGGCGAATTCGCGGTCGCGGAGCCAGCGCAGCTCCGTCTCGTAGAGGCCGGCGCCGAAATGGCGGCCGAGGTCGGCGACGCCGCGGGCTTCGCCGACCAAGTCCCTGAGCCTCGTGCCGTAAGCGCGCGACAGGCGGGCGAGGAGCGGCCGGGGCATCCAGCCGGCCAGGCGGTCGAGCCAGGCGAGGAAGTCCGGGTAGATGTCGCCGCCGGGGAGGAAGGTGTGCGACGTCGACCGCCGGCCCTCGACCCCGAGTTGGTCGAGCGCCTCCTGCGCCAGCGCCCGGGCGGTGGTGATCTTGCCGCCGAACACGGAGAGCAGCTTCGGGCCGGGATCGGGATCGAGCTCGAGATGATAGTCGCGGGTGACCGCCTTGGCGTCGGCGCGGCCGTCGTCGTGGAGGGCACGCACTCCGGAATAGCTCCACACCAGGTCGGCGGGGACGAGCTGCCGGGTGAAGTAGCGGTCGGCCGCCTCGCACAGGTAGCGGATCTCATCGGCGGTGATCGCGGCGTCCTCCGGCCGCTCGACCGGGATGTCGGTGGTGCCGATGAGGGTGAAGGCGCCCTGGAAGGGGAGGGCGAAGACGACCCGGCTGTCGGACTGCTGGAGGATGTAGGCCTGCTCTCCCTGCCAGAGCGCCGGGACGACGATGTGGCTGCCCTTGACCAGCCGCACCCGGCTCTCGCTGGTCTCGGCGAGGCGGTCGTTCAGCACTTCGGCGACCCAGGGCCCGGCGGCGTTGACGATCGCTCCGGCGGCGATTTTGCGGCCGCCGGACAGCTCGGCCCGCCAGACGTCGCCCTCGCGGCGGGCGGCGAGCAATTCGGTCCGGACCGCGATCTCGGCGCCATGTTCGGCGGCGGCGACGGCGTTGAGGACAACCAGCCGGCTGTCGTCGACCTGGGCGTCCCAATAGCTGAGGACCCGGCGCCTTTCCTTGAGCGGGGCGTGCAAGGCCGAGTCGCGCCGACCGACCCGGCGGGAGCGCGGCAGGCTGCCCCGGAGCGCGAAGAGGTCGTAGAGGAGGAGGCCCGAGCGAATCATCCAGTGCGGCCGAAGCGCCGGGCAATGGGGCAGGACGAAGCGCAGCGGGCGAACGATGTGCGGTGCGGTCCGAAGCATCACTTCCCGCTCGGCAAGGGCCTCCCGGACCAGCCGTAACTGGTAATATTCGAGGTAGCGAAGGCCGCCATGGATCAGCTTGGAGGAGGCCGAGGAGGTGTGAGCGGCGAGATCGTCCTTCTCGACCAGCAACACGCTCGCCCCGCGCATCGCCGCGTCGCGCGCGATCGCGGCGCCGTTGATGCCGCCGCCCACGATGAGCAGGTCGAAGCTGTCCATGGCCGCTTCTACGTCATTCGCGCGAAAGCTGGAATCCACACGGCCTTCGTGCCACCAACACGGCATGGGCGACCGGCTGCTCGTCATCGACGAAGGCACCACCAGCACTCGGGCGATGCTGTTCGCGGCGGGCGGAGCCTGCCTCGCCACCGAGCAGCGCGAGCTCGCCCAGCATTATCCGCGGCCCGGCTGGGTCGAGCACGACGCGGAGGAGATCTGGACCTCGACCCTCGCCTGTGCGCGCGCCGTCGTCGACGCTGGCGGAGGGGCGGGGCGAGTAGCCGCGCTCGGAATCACCAACCAGCGTGAGACGATCGTCTTCTGGAGCCGGCGGACCGGACGCGCGCTCGCCCCGGCCATCGTTTGGCAGGACCGGCGGACGGCGGACGATTGCGCGCGCCTCAAGGCGGCGGGGCACGAGGAGGCGGTGCAGGCGAAGACTGGACTCCTGCTCGACCCCTATTTCAGCGCGTCCAAGATCGCCTGGGCGCTGCGTCACTGTCCGCAGGTCGCCGAGGCGGGAGACGATCTCTGCATCGGCACGGTCGAAAGCTGGCTGGTCTTCCGCCTGACCGGCGGGCTGCACATCTCCGACGCGACCAACGCTTCGCGCACCGCGCTGATGGACATCGGCGCTGGCCGCTGGGACGATTCGCTGCTCGACCTGTGGGGCGTGCCGGCCGCCGCGCTTCCGGAGATCGTCGACTGCGCGGGCAGTCTGGGCGAGACGCTGCCCGAGCATTTCGGATCGACGATCCCGATCGCCGGCATGGCCGGGGACCAGCAGGCGGCGTCGATCGGACAGGCGTGCCTCGCCCCCGGCGACAGCAAGGCGACCTACGGCACCGGCGCGTTCATCCTGGCCAATACGGGCGGCGAGTTCCGCCCCAGCCGCCACCGCCTGCTGTCGACTGTGGCGTGGCAGCTGGCAGGGCGGCCCGCTTTCGCCCTCGAAGGCTCGGTGTTCGTCGCCGGCAGCCTGATCAAGTGGCTGCGCGACGATGTCGGGCTGCTCGGCAGCGCCGCCGAGTCCGAGGCGCTCGCGCGGTCGGTGCCCGACAGCGGCGGAGTCCACATCGTGCCGGCGCATAGCGGCCTCGGCGCGCCGCATTGGCGCCCGGAGGCGCGCGGCGCGATCTCCGGCCTCAGCTTCGCGACCGGCCGCGCCCATATCGCCCGCGCCGCGCTCGAGGCGATGGCGCACCAGACCCACGACCTGATGGCTGCCTTCGCCGCCGACGGCGCGCCGTGGGGCGTGCTCAAGATCGACGGCGGCATGGCGTCGAACGACTGGCTGGCGCAGGATCTGGCGGATATGCTTGGGCTGACAGTCGAGCGCCCGGTTTTCGTCGAGACGACGGCGCTCGGGGCGGCGATGTTGGCCGGGGCGGGCTGCGGGATGTTCGCCTCGCTCGCGGACGCGGCAGCGATGCGCGGCGCGGTCGAGCGGTTCGAGCCGGCGATGGACGCGGGCGTGCGCCAGGCGCGTCTGGCCGGATGGAAGCGCGCGGTGGAGAGAGTGCTGAGCTGACTTCGTCATCCCAGCGAAGGCTGGGATCCCCGGAGAGTGAAAGGCGGCGGCGTTCTTCACCCGCCGGGGCCCCAGCCTTCGCTGGGGCGACGGCCGTCCCCAACCCTATCTTTACCCTTTGCGGCTACCTCCGCCGCCATGGCCCAGCGCATCCATCTGGTCGCCGCCGCGCGCCCCAATTTCATGAAGGTCGCCCCGCTCTGGCACGCGCTCGCGGCGGCGCCGGGCTTCGCGCCGGTGCTGGTCCACACCGGCCAGCATTACGACGTCAACATGTCCGACGCCTTTTTCGCGGATTTGAAGCTTCCCGAGCCGGACTATCACCTCGGCATCGGCTCCGGCAGCCATGCCGAGCAGACCGGCGGAGTGATGATCGCCTACGAGAGAGTGGCCGTCGCCGACCGGCCGGACTGGATCGTGGTCGCCGGCGACGTCAATTCGACCGCCGCCTGCGCGCTGGCCGGCAGCAAGCTCGGAATCCCGGTCGTCCATCTCGAGGCGGGCCTCAGGAGCCGCGACCGGACCATGCCGGAAGAGCTGAACCGGCTCGTCACCGACGTTCTCGCCGACGTATTGTGGACTCCGTCCGCCGATGCCGACGAGAATCTGCTCGCCGAGGGCGTCCCCGCCGAGCGCATCAGCCGCGTCGGCAACATCATGCTCGACAGCTTCGAGCTGGTCCGCCCCGCGATCGTCGCGGCCGACGTGCCGGGCGAGCTGAAGCTGGAGCGCCGCGGCTATGGCGTGGTGACGCTCCATCGACCTTCCAACGTCGACGATCCGGCCCAGCTCATCCGGCTGGTCGACACTCTGATCGAGGTCCAGCGGCGGCTGCCGCTGGTCTTCCCGGTCCACCCGCGCACGGCGAAGCGGCTGCGCGCCGCCCTGTTCGACGGCCGACTCGCGCGAGCCGGAGTGAGGCTGGTCGCGCCTATGCCCTACGTGCGCTTCATGAGTCTCGTCACCGGCGCGGCGGCGGTGATCACCGATTCCGGCGGTATCCAGGAGGAAACCACCTACCTGGGCATCCCCTGCCTCACGTTGCGCGAGAATACCGAGCGGCCGGTGACGATCACCGAAGGGACCAACCGCCTGGCGACTCCGGAGACCCTGCCGATCGAGCTGGAGCGGGCGCTGGCCGGGCCGCGCCCGGTCCGCTGCCCCGATCTGTGGGACGGCAAGACCGCGGCGCGCTGCGTCGAGGATTTGCGCCGCCGCTCGGCGGTCGCCAGGCTGGCGGTGGCGGAACCGAAGCTGGCCGAGCTCGCCCGCCGCTACGGCGGCGGCGAAAGGCGGCGGGTCAGCGGCTCCAGCTATCGTCGATCATCTTGATGATCGCCGAGAAATCCTTGCCGGCGCCGCCCAGCTCCGCGAAGCGGGCGTAGAGCTCCTCGGCGGCCGCCCCCATCGGCGTGTAGGAATCGACGCTCTGCGCGGCGTCCATCGCGAGGCGCAGGTCCTTGAGCATCAGAGCGGTGGCGAAGCCGCCTTCATAGTCCCGGTCGGCCGGAGTCGCCGGGCCGACGCCGGGAACGGGGCAATAGGTAGTCATCGACCAGCATTGGCCGGACGCCTTGGAGGCGATGTCGAAGAAAGTCTGCGGGTCGAGGCCGAGCTTGCGGGCGAGGACGAAGGTCTCGCAGGTGGCGACCATCGAAGCGCCGAGCAGCATGTTGTTGCAGATCTTCGCCGCCTGGCCCGCGCCGGGACCGCCGGCGTGGATCACCGCCTTGCCCATCTTCTCGAGGATCGGGCGCGACCGCTCGAAGGCTTCGTCGCTGCCTCCGACCATGAAGGTGAGGGTGCCCGCGTCGGCCGCGGCGATGCCGCCGGAGACCGGTGCGTCGACCATCGCATAGCCGGCCGCCGCGGCTTTCGCGATCTCCTCGCGGGCGGTGGCGACGTCGATCGTCGAGCAGTCGATCAGGATCGCGTCCTTCGGCGCCGTTCCGATCACGCTCGACTCGAAGACGTCCCGGACGTGCCTGCCGGCGGGGAGCATCGTGACCACCGCCTCGGCGTTCGCCACCGCCGCCGCCGCCGATGCGGCGCGTTCGCAGCCGTTGGCCTCCGCCTTCGCGAGCGCCGCCTCGACCAGATCGAAGGCGCGCACCTCATGTCCCGCCTTGACCAGATTCGCGGCCATCCCCCCACCCATATTGCCGAGGCCGATGAATGCGATGCGTGCCATGCTCTACTCCTGAGGACGGGGCTGAATAATCGCGCCAAACCCGTCATGCCAGCGCAGGCTGGCATCCCAGCGGGTGAAAAGCGGCGGCGGACTTCACCCGCTGGGTCCCCAGCCTTCGCTGGGGCGACGTCACTTCCCCTTCCATTCCGCCTTACGCTTGTCGACGAACGCCGCCATGCCTTCCTTCTGGTCTTCCGTCCCGAACAGGCCGTGGAACAGGCGGCGCTCGAAGACGATGCCCTGCGCCAGGCCGGTCTCGAAGGCGGCGTTGACCATCTCCTTGGTCGCCATCGCCGCGAGCGGTGCCATCGCCGCGATCGCCTCCGCAGTCTTCAGCGCCTCGTCGAGCAGGTCCGCCGCCGGCACCACCCGGGCAACCAGGCCCGAGCGTTCCGCCTCGTCGGCGCCCATCATCCGGCCGGTCAGGCACATCTCCATCGCCTTGGCCTTGCCCACGGCGCGGGTGAGGCGCTGGGAGCCGCCCATGCCCGGGGTGACTCCGAGCTTGATCTCGGGCTGGCCGAACTGGGCGTTGTCGGCGGCGATGATGAAATCGGCCATCATCGCCACCTCGCAGCCGCCGCCGAGCGCGTAGCCGGCCACGGCCGCGATCCACGGCTTGCGCGTCGCCGTGACCCTCTCCCAGCCCTGGAAGAAGTTGGAGCCGTACATCGCGGCGAACCCCTGGTCCGACATCTCCTTGATGTCGGCGCCGGCCGCGAAGGCGCGCTCGCTTCCGGTGAGGATCGCGCAGCGCTGCGAATCGTCGGCGTCATAGGCGGCGAAGGCGTCGATCAGCTCGGCGAGGACGGAAGTGTTGAGCGCGTTGAGGGCCTTGGGGCGGTTGAGCGTGATCAGCGTCACCGCGCCCCGCCGCTCGACCAGGATGTTCTCGTAGCTCATCTCATTCTCCTACCGTCGCCCCCGGCGGAGGCTGGGGCCCCGTGGGGTGAATACCGACCGCGCCTTGCACCCCCTGGGGTCCCAGCCTGCGCTGGGACGACGTTAAAGCGGCGACCATTCCTCGCCTTCCGGCATCGGCGCGAAAATGGTGTCGATCAAGTGCTCGGTGACGCCCTCGGGGGTGGCCGGCTTCCAGCGCGGCCGGTTGTCCTTGTCGATGAGCAGGGCGCGCACGCCCTCGACGAAGTCGTGGCGCTGCACGACCCGGGTGGCGACCGCATATTCCTGCTTCATCTCGTGGGCGAAATCCTGGACCCGGGCGCCGTCGTAGAGCAGGCGGAGCGAGACCTTGCAGGCCTGCGGGCTCTTGCCGCGCAGGGTTGCCAGCTCCGCCCTGGCCCAGTCCGAATCGTCCTCCTCGAGCGCGGTCAGAATCTCCTCGAATTCATCGGAGGCGAACAGGCGGTCGATGCACGGCAGGTTCGAGGCGATCCGCGCCGGCGGCGGAGTTACGCTGCACTCGTCGAGCAGGGCCTCGATCCGCTCCGGCTCGGCAAGGATCCGCGCTTTGAGGTCGTCGAGCGCGAGCGAGGGCACATAATGGGTGGCGAGACCGAGGCGGAGGCACTCGGCACCGTCGAGCCGGGCGCCGGTCAGGGCGAGGAAATGGCCGGACCGTCCAGGCAGCCTCGGCAGGTACCAGCCGCCGCCGACGTCGGGGAACAGCCCGATCGCCGTCTCGGGCATGGCGAAGCGGGTGTTCTCGGTGGCGACGCGGTACCGGCACGGCTGCGAGATGCCGACGCCGCCGCCCATGGTGATCCCGTCCATGAAGGCGATGGTCGGTTTCGCGTAGGTGAAGAGGAGGTGGTTGAGCCGATATTCCTCGTGGAAGAAGGCGCGCGCTTCCGCCCCGTCGCCGGCACCGCTGCGCGCCAGCATGACGACGTCGCCGCCCGCGCAGAAGCCGCGGCCCTCGGCATGGTCGATCATCACCGCCTGCACCGCCGCGTCCTCCTTCCAGGGCAGCAGCGCCGCGATCATCGCACTGCACATCTCGCGGGTCAGGGCGTGGATCGCTCTCGGACGGTTGAGACGGATGCGGCCGACCTTGCCGTCCACCCGCGTGACGACGTCGCTCACTGCCTCAGCATGTCCCGGGCGACGATCACGCGCATGATCTGGTTGGTGCCCTCGAGGATCGAATGGACGCGCAGGTCGCGCCAGAAGCGCTCGACCGGATAATCCTGGAGATAGCCGTAGCCGCCGTGGAGCTGGAGGGCGCGGTCGACCACCGAGGATCCGGTGTCGGTGGCGAGTCGCTTGGCCATGGCGGCGAAGCGCGACTTGTCGGGGGCGTTCTCGGTCACCTTCACCGCCGCGGCGTAGAGCAGCATCCGCGCCGCCTGCAGCTCCGTTTCCATGTCGGCGAGGGTGAACTGGGTCGCCTGGAAGTCGGCGATCGGGGTTCCGAACTGCTTCCTCTCCTTTGTATAGGCGATCGCCTCGTCGAGGCAGCGCTGCGCCCCGCCGAGCGAGCAGGCGCCGATGTTGAGCCGGCCGCCGTCGAGACCCATCATCGCGATCCGGAAGCCCTCGCCCTCGCCGCCGACGAGATTTTCCGCCGGAACCCGGACCTCGTCGAAATTGACCTGGGCGGTCGGCTGCGAATGCCAGCCGAGCTTCCTCTCCTGAGCGCCGAAGCTGACTCCCGGCATGTCCTTCTCGATCACCAGGCAGGAAATGCCCTTGGGCCCTTCCTGGCCCGTTCGGACCATGGTGACGTAGACCTCGTTCTCGCCGCCGCCGGAGATGAAGGCCTTGGAGCCGGAGACGACGTAGGAATCGCCGTCCTTCACCGCCCTGGTCTTCAGCGCCGCGGCGTCCGAGCCGGACGAGGGTTCGGTCAGGCAGTAGCTCGCCATCCGCTCCATCGGGATCAGCGAGGGCAGGTACTTCGCCTTCACGGCCCCCGAGCCGAAGCGGTCGATCATCCAGCTCGCCATGTTGTGGATCGAGATGAAGGCCGAGGTGGAGGGGCAGCCGTAAGCCATCGCCTCCATGATCAAAGCCGCCTCCAGGCGGCCGAGGCCGATCCCGCCGCTCTCCTCCGAGACGTAGATCGAGCCGAAGCCCAGCTCGGCCGCCTTCCGGATCGTATCGCGGGGGAAGACATGCTTTTCGTCCCATTCCGCGGCGTTTGGCGTGATCTCGTCGGCGGTGAAGGCTCGCGCCATCTCCTGGATCTGGCGCTGCTCGTCGGTGAGGTCGAACTGGGTCATGCGCGCGCTCTAGCGAGTGCGGCGGGAATGGCAACGCTCAGGACAAGGTGGACAGGGCCCCAAGGATGGCTACCGTCAGCGCGGTTGAAGCTGCTGTCATTGCACCCATGCGCATGGTCAGGCGGAGCTCGAGGTCTTGCAAAGCGCTTCTAAGATCGGACTTTGTCAGGAGTTCATCGAAGGCGTGCGCAGTCAGGGCCTCGGCCAGCGCTTCGACGAGCTTCCATGCCAGCTGCGGAGAGCCGCTTCACGAAAGCGAGCGTGTCGAATGCGAACTGCGCGGCCATTCTCCCAATTTAGCGAGTTTCAGTTTCCGTCCAAATTGGTGAGATGACCATACGATTTCCGTTTACCCCATTGTAGGTATGACGAATGCATTCTCTCCGGTGACCGAGCCGTCCGGCCACCTTTGGGTCACCGTCTTGGTCTTGGTCCAGAACCTGACACCTTCCATCCCGTGCTGGTTGATGTCGCCGAAGCCGCTGCGCTTCCAGCCGCCGAACGTGTGGTAGGCGACGGGGACCGGGATGGGGACGTTGATCCCGACCATTCCCACGTTCACCCGCGCGGCGAATTCGCGGGCGGCATGGCCGTTCCTGGTGAAGATGGCGACGCCGTTGCCGTACTGGTGTTCGCTGGGAAGCCGGAGCGCCTCCTCGAAGCTGTCGGCTCGGACCATCTGCAATACCGGCCCGAAAATCTCTTCCTGGTAGGAACGAAAATGCGGCTTCACATGGTCGAAGAAGGTCGGACCGATGAAGAAGCCCTGCTCATGCCCCTGAAGCGAGAAGCCGCGGCCGTCGATCACCAGCTCGCCGCCCTCGTCGGCGCACATCTGGATGTAATTCTCGATCCGCTGCTTGTGGGCGGCGTTGACGACGGGGCCGTAATGGGCCTCGGCGTCGGTCGACACTCCGACCCTCAGCGCTTCGATCGCCGGCACCAGCTTCTCGCGGAGGTTGTCGGCGGTCTTGTCGCCCACCGGCACGACCACCGGCAGCGCCATGCAGCGCTCGCCGGCCGAGCCGAAGGCGGCTCCGGCGAGGTCGTTGACGACCATGTCGAGATCGGCGTCGGGCATGACGATGCCGTGATTCTTGGCGCCGCCGAAGGCCTGGACCCGTTTCCCGTTCGCGGTGCCCCGGCTGTAGATGTAATGGGCGATGTCGGACGAGCCGACGAAGCTGATCGCCCGGATCTCGTCATGGTCGAGGATCGCGTCGACCATCTCCTTGTCGCCGTGGACGACCTGGAGGATTCCGTCCGGAAGGCCCGCTTCCTTCATCAGTTCGGCGAGCCGCACCGGAACCGACGGGTCGCGCTCGGAGGGCTTGAGGATGAAGGCGTTGCCGCAGGCGATGGCGACCCCGAACATCCACATCGGGATCATCGCCGGGAAGTTGAACGGGGTGATCCCGGCGACGATGCCGAGCGGCTGGCGCATCGAATAGACGTCGATGCCGGGGCCGGCGCCCTGGGTGTATTCGCCCTTCAGCGCATGCGGGATGCCGCACGCGAACTCGATCACCTCGAGGCCGCGCTGGATGTCGCCGCGGGCGTCGGCGAGCACCTTGCCGTGCTCGGAGGCGAGGAGGAGGGCGAGGTCCTCGATGTGCTTCTCGACCAGCGCCTTGAAGTTGAACATCACCCGGGCGCGGCGCTGCGGGTTGGTCGCGGCCCAGCCAGGCAAGGCCGCATTGGCGTTGTCGACCGCTCTCGCGAGGTCGGCGGCGGTGCCGAAGCGCACCCTGGCCTGGACGCCGCCGTTATTGGGGTCGAAGACGTCGCCGTGGCGCTCGCCGGAGGCATGGGCGCCGCCGCCGATATAATGGTCGATGTTACGCATGGAATCGCCTTCAGCTGTCGAATGCCGGGATTGACGCTGCCCCTAGCCAAGCCGCAGGGCAAATGCCAGTTGATCCGTCGCCCAGCGAAGGCTGGGCCCCCAGGATGACGGGGCACCAGTGACATATTGTCCTGGGATCCGGCCTTCGGCGGGATGACGAAAGGACGCGAATGAAGCTTGGTTCCCTGAAGGGCGGCCGCGACGGGCGGCTGGTGGTGGTGAGCAACGACCTCGCCTGGTGCGCGGACGCGACGCATGTCGCGGCGACCCTGCAGACGGCGCTCGACGACTGGGAGCGGATCGCGCCCCAGCTCGAACTGCTCGCGACCGACCTTGAGCATGGCGTCATCCCCCGCGCCCGCTTCCACGAGCGCGAGGCGCTGGCGCCGCTGCCTCGCGCCTTTCAATGGGCGGACGGCTCGGCCTATGTGAACCACGTCGCCCTCGTCAGGCAGGCGCGCGCGGCGGAAATGCCGCAAAGCTTCTGGACCGACCCGCTCATGTACCAGGGCGGCTCCGACGAGATGCTTCCACCCCGCTCGCCCATCCCGCTCGCCGACGAATCCTGGGGCTGCGACTGCGAGGCCGAGGTGGTGGTGGTGACCGGCGATGTGCCGCGCGGCATCACGCCCGAGGAGGCGAGGGAGCGCATCCTCCTCGTCGGCCTGGTCAACGACGTCTCGCTGCGCAACCTCATCCCGCCCGAGCTCGGCAAGGGCTTCGGCTTCCTCCAGTCCAAGCCCGCCTCGACGCTGTCGCCGGTCCTCGTCACCCCGGCCCAGCTCGGCGGCCGCTGGAAGGAGGGCAAGCTCCACGGCGCGCTCAAGGTCGACCTCAACGGCAAGCCGTTCGGCCGGGCCGACACGGGGGTCGACATGACGTTCGATTTCGGAACGCTGATCGCGCATCTGGCGAAGACACGGAACATCGGCGCCGGCTCGATCATCGGCTCCGGTACCGTCTCCAACCGCGGCGAGGACGGCGGTCCGGGCAAGCCGATCGAAGCCGGCGGCCTCGGCTATTCCTGCATCGCCGAGGTGCGGACCGTGGAGACGATCCTCGAGGGCAAGCCGAGGACGGAGTTCCTGAAACGCGGCGACACGGTCCGGATCTGGATGGACGATGAGGCGGGACACCCGATCTTCGGTGTGATCGAGCAGACCGTGGTCTAATCCCTTTCAGCGATTGTTCGAAGGGGTCTGCCAGAGCGTTCCCGGGCGGGAAGCGCCACCGCTTGCGAATTCGGATCGAGAGGTTCAGGGCCGAATCCATGAGAAAAGCCTTGCCGCTCGTCCCCGTCCTTCTGCTCAGCCTTCCCGCCGCCGTCTCCGCCGCCACTCCGCGCGAGATCGCCGATCAGGTCAGCCAGGACCGCATCCGCGCCGTCGTCGAGAAGCTGGTCAGCTTCGGCACCCGCCACACCCTGTCCTCGCAGACCGATCCGAAGCGAGGGATCGGCGCGGCGCTCAAATGGGCCGAGGCGGAGTTCGGTCGCTATTCGCGCGCCTGCGGCGGCTGCCTCAGGATCGAAATGCCGTCGGATGTGGTGACCGGGCGGCGGGTGCCCACTCCGACGAAGGTGACTAACGTCGTCGCCATCCAGCGCGGCAGCGTCGATCCCAACCGGGTCGTGATCATCACCGGCCATATCGACAGTCGGGTCTCCGACCCGATGGACTTCACCAAGGACGCGCCCGGCGCCAACGACGACGGCTCCGGAACGGCCGCGGTGATCGAAGCGGCGCGGGTCCTTTCCAGGCACAAATTCCCCTACACGATCGTCTACGCCGCGCTTTCGGGCGAGGAGCAGGGCCTGCTCGGCGGCAAGATCCTCGCCGACCATGCCAAGGCCCAGGGCTGGCAGGTGCTCGCCAACCTCAACAACGACATCATCGGCAACAGCTGCAGCTCCGACGGGATTTGCGACGACGCCCATGTCCGGGTCTTTTCGGAGGGGCCGCGCTGGCAGGGCCACGAGGATCTCGCCGCGCGCATCCGCAGCCTCGGCGGCGAGAACGACGCGCCGTCGCGCAACCTGTCGCGCTGGCTCGACGGGCTCGCCGACGATGTCAGCCTCGGCCTCGACGTCCGCCCGATCTGGCGCAACGACCGCTTCGGCCGCGGCGGCGACCATACCGAGTTCCTCAATGCCGGCTATCCGGCGGTACGGATCACCGTCGCGATCGAGAATTACAACTGGCAGCACCAGGATCTGCGGACCGAGAACGGCATCGAATATGGCGACACGATCGACAAGATGGATTTTCCCTACCTGAGCAGGGTGGTGAAGCTGAACGTGGCGGCGCTGGCCGCTTTGGCCAGCGCTCCGCCGCCGCCGGCGCCGGTGGTGGAAGGCGCCGTTTCGACCGATACGACCCTGAGCTGGCGCGCGGTCCGCGGCGCCGACGCCTATGTTGTGCGCTGGCGGCGAACCGACTCCGCCCAGTGGGAGAAGAGTCTTCGCGTCGCCCCCGGCGCCAACCTCCAGTCGACCGAGGTGGCTCGGACGGAACGATCGGGCCCGACCGTTTACGACAGCCACAAGATCGTGCTGCCCGGCGTCCGGGTCGACGATTTTGTGTTCGGAGTCTCTTCAGTCTCGAAGGACGGCTATGAATCGCCGGTGGCCTCGGCCGTCCCGGGTGGCGCGTTCGAGCCCTATACGCCGCCGCCGCCGGCCTCTTAACCGATGGCGAAGCCGCACCGGCCCGGCCTGCCGACGCGCCAGCAGATCCTCGACTTCATCGCGTCGAGCGACGCTCCGGCGGGCAAGCGCGAGATCGCGCGGGCGTTCGGACTGTCCGGGCACGACAAGATCGAACTGAAGGCCCTGCTCAGAGACATGGCCGACGAGGGGCTGATCGACGCCTCGCCCGGCCGCGCCTTCCACCAGGCGGGCGGCGTGCCGAGGGTGACGGTTCTGCGCGTCGCCGACATCGACGAGAGCGGCACCGCCTGGGCGGTACCCGAAAGGTGGGAGGCGGACCTGCCCGAACCTCGACTGAGGGTGCTCGAGCGCCGGGGCCGGGGCTCGGCGCTCGGCGTCGGCCACCGGCTGCTCGCCCGCACCGAGCAGCGCGGCAGCGGCTGGGCGGCCCATCCGATGAAGAAGCTGATGAAGGGTAGCGAGCTGGTCCTCGGAGTGGTCCATCAGGAGGCGCAGGGCTTCTGGCTGAGGCCGGTCGAGAAGAAGGAAAGGCGCGAGCTGCCCATCTCCGAGCTGGGCCCGGCCCGGGTGGGCGACCTCGTCCTCGCCGAGAAGGCCGGGCGGCCGCCGCGCCTCACCGCCCGAGTCTCGGAAGTGCTCGGCGACCCGTTTGCGCCGCGCAGCTTCAGCCTGATCGCCATCCACAAGCACGGCATTCCGCACGAATTCCCCGACGCGGTGCTGGCCGAGGCCGAGCGCATGGCGGGTCAGGAGCTGGGACGGCGCGAGGACCTCACCTCGATCCCGATCGTCGCCATCGATCCAGCCGACGCGCGCGACCATGACGACGCGGTCTGGGCGGCCCCGGACGATGATCCCGCCAACGCAGGCGGCTGGCGTGCGATCGTCGCCATCGCCGACGTCAGCTTCTACGTCCGCCCGGGCTCGGCCCTCGACAAGGAGGCGAGGAAGCGGGGCAACAGCGTCTATTTTCCCGACCGGGTGGTGCCGATGCTGCCCGAGACGCTCAGCGCCGACATCTGCTCGCTGAAGCAGGGCGAGGACCGGGCGGCCCTGGTCTGCCACCTCCAGGTAACCAGGTCCGGCCAGCTCAAATCCTGGCGGTTCAGCCGCGCCCGGGTCCGGATCGCCGCCAACATCGCCTACGAGGACGCCCAGGCCGCGATCGACGCCCCGGAGGAGCGGGTCGAGGTCTTCTCATCCCCCTGCGCGATGCCCGAGATAGAGGCCGCGCCGCCGCCGGTCGATCCCGGGCTGGTCGAATCCACGCTGAAGCCGCTCTGGGCCTGCTGGCGTGCGCTCTATGCCGCTCGGGCGAGGCGGGCCCCGCTCGAGCTCGACCTGCCCGAGCGCCAGGTGGCGCTGGACGAGAAGGGCCGGATCACCTCGGTCGCGCCGCGCGAGCGGCTCGACGCGCACAAATTGATCGAGGATTATATGATCGCCGCCAACGTCGCCGCCGCCAAGGCGCTCGAGGCGAGGATGGCGCCGGTCATGTACCGCGACCACGAGCCGCCGAGCCGCGAGAAGCTGGTCGCGCTCAGGGATTATCTCAGGACGTTCGGAGTTGAGTTCGCGCTCGGCCAGGTGGTCCGCCCGGCGACCTTCAACCACATCCTGGAGCGGATCGGCGAAGCCGACTTCCGTCCGCAGGTGATGGAGCAGGTGCTGCGCACCCAGACGCAGGCCTATTACGCCCCCGAGAACAAAGGCCATTTCGGCCTCGCCCTCGGCTCCTACGCCCATTTCACCAGCCCGATCCGCCGCTATGCCGACCTGATCGTCCATCGCTCGCTGGTGCGCGCCTACCGACTTGGCGAGGGGGCCTTGAGCGATTCGGAGGCCGAGGCGATGGAGGTGACGGGCGAGCTGATCTCGCAGCTCGAGCGGCGGGCGATGGAGGCCGAGCGCGAGACGCTCGACCGCTACGTCGCCGCCTATCTCTCGGAGCGGGTCGGCGATCTGGTCGACTGTCGAATCACCGGCGTCCAGCCGTTCGGCTTCTTCGCCACGGTGGAGGGATTGGGCGGCGACGGGCTGGTCCCGGTCTCGACCCTGGGCACCGAATATTTCCGCTACGACGAAGCGAGCCAGAGCCTGGTCGGCGAGGACACCGGCGAGCGCTTCAGCCCCGGCCAGCGCCTCAGGCTGCGGCTCGTCGAAGCCAATCCGGTGTCAGGCGGCCTGAGGTTCGAGCTGCCCGACGCCGGCTACGTCGCCGCCCCGCCCCGCCGCGGCGCCTCGCGCGACGGCCGGCGCAGCGAGGAGGACCGGCCCCGTCCGCAGGGGCGCCGCGGGCGCCCGCGCAACGTCCGCCACCGCGGACGCTAGGAGACGGCTCAGCCGATCCTCCAGATCACCCGGCCGTCGTAGGTCGATCGCCCGGCGCGGCCGCGCGAATCGCGCGACGGAGTGAAGCGCGCCCGCGACATCAGCAGGTCGCAAGTGGCGAGGTCGAGCCGCTCATAGCCGCTGCTACGGGTCACTTCGCACTGGTTGGGAACGCCGCGGCGGTCGATCTTCACCCGGTAATGGACCGTTCCCTGCTCGTTGTTGGCGAGCGAGCCTTTCGGATATTCGGTGAAGGCGGCGTTCGCTTCCGCCTGCCGGTCCTGGGCCGCCGCAGCCGTTGCGACTCCCGCCATTGCCGCGAGCAGGAGCCATTTCGCGCTTCTCATCCGAACCTCCCATAGCTGGTCGCTCGCCCATCCTATACCCATGGCAAGGCGGGGAAAAGCCGCTCGATGCGCGCCGCCGGGCCCGGCTTTTCGACGAACCGCCGCCGTCCTTCTGCCGACGACTCGCCGGGCGATGGTGCCGCGCGCGCCGCGCCTTAAGATGGGCGGCTGGGATGAGAGACACGAGGAGAAAGTGAATGGGCATCAAGCTGATATTCGCGTCGACCGCCGCTCTCGCCCTGGCCGCGGCTGTTCCGGCCTTCGCCGCCAAGAGCCAGAACGACCAGCGCGCCGCCGCCTCGGGCGGCGCCGGCGCGAAGGCGAAGGACGAGCGCAAGACCTGCCGTTTCTACGACAATACCGCCTCGCGGATGAAGCGCGAGCGGCTCTGCCTCACCCGCGAGCAGTGGAAGAAGTTCGAGGCGGAACAGGCCCAGCCGTAATGGCCGCCGCGCCGTTCGCGCGGCGGGCGGGCGGATCGCTGGCCCCGGCTAGAGCTTGGGCAGGGTGACGCCCCGCTGGCCCATATATTTGCCGGCGCGGTCGGCGTAGCTCGTCTCGCAGGGCTCGTTGCCCTGGAGGAACAGGAACTGGCAGGCGCCCTCGTTGGCATAGACTCGTGCCGGGAGCGGCGTCGTGTTCGAGAATTCGAGCGTGACATGCCCCTCCCAGCCCGGCTCGAGCGGCGTCACGTTGACGATGATCCCGCAGCGGGCATAAGTCGACTTGCCGAGGCAGATGACGAGCACGTCGCGCGGCACCCGGAAATATTCGACCGTGTGGGCGAGCGCGAAGCTGTTGGGCGGGATGATGCAGACGTCGGTCTTGCGGTCGACGAAGCTGTTCGACTTGAAGTCCTTGGGGTCGACGATGGCGTTGTCGACGTTGGTGAAGATCTTGAAATCGTCCGAGACCCGGGCGTCGTAGCCGTAGCTCGACAGGCCGTAGCTGATCGTGCCCTCCCGCCGCTGGCCGTCGACGAACGGCTCGATCATGCCCTTCTCGAGCGCCTGGGCGCGGATCCACTTGTCGGACATGATCGCCATCAGCTTCGGCCTTCCCGAAGCAGACGTCCGCCGCAGCCGCGATATTCCCGGCTCCCGAGCCGGACGCGCACCACGTCCTCGAATCGATCGCCATGGCCCAGGTCGCACGGCCCGGGCGTGGCCTCGACGATGATCTCTGAATCGCCGCGGGTGGAATGCCAGCGGCGGCCTCCGTCGATGTGACGGGCGCCGCGGCGCGGGAAGCGATAGTCGACGAAGGCCGTGTCGCCCTCGGGGAAATTGTCGTGGCCAAGCCGCAGCGCGATATCCTCGTCGCCGATCGCGAGCGTCCAGCGTGGCGAATGGCCAAGCGCCTGGTAATACGGGTTGTCGACCAGGCTGAGGGGCTCGTCGGCGGAATGGGTGCAACCCGCGGCAAGGAGCACGGCAAGGAGCAGGAAGGACCTCATCGTCGCCAGCTTTCGCCGGAATGGAGAGGCCGGGCAAGCCCCGACCGCGCTCACTTGATGTGCAGCACGCAGATCAGGGTGAAGAGGCGGCGGGCGGTGTCGAAGTCCATGTCGATCTTGCCCGCGAGGCAGGTCTGGAGGAGCTCGGCCGCCTCGTTATGAAGGCCGCGGCGGGCCATGTCGATCGCCTCCAGGCCCTTGGGCGATTCGGAGCGGACCGTTTTGAAATAGGATTCGCAGATGGCGAAATAGTCGCGCACCGGCCGCTTGAAGCGGGCGAGGCCGAGACGGATCGTCTCGAGCGGCGCTCCGTCTTCGCCCCTGAGGTCGATAGCGAGACGATCGTCCTCGATCCGCAGGAGAATCCGGAACGGTCCGTCGAGGCCCGCCGGCTGAAAGCGGTTCGACTCGAGCAGGTCGAAGATCGCCACCTGCCGCTCTCGCTCGATATCGTCGCTCCGGCGGATGATCGTTCGCTCGTCGAGCTCGATGGCGATGATGCGCGGGTCGGGCATGCGGGGGCGTGATTAGCCGGGCGGCACCCTCCCGTCACCCCGGACCCGGTCCGCGGTCCATCTGTCTCTCGAGGCGGGCGCCGTGTCCGGTCCGGAATGACGGATTTCGCCTTATCCACAGCAGTTCCACAGAGTTGCTGGCTTGAGCCCGAGCGCGGAAAGGCGGAGAAGGAGCCATGGCCGAAAACATCGTCCGTCTTCCCGGCGCGCCGGAGCCCGACTCGTCCGCCCTTCCCCAGAATGTGGAGGCCGAAGCTGCGCTGCTCGGTGCGCTGATGATCGACAACCGGCTCGCCGAGGACATCCAGCTCAAGCTCCGCCCCGACCATTTTCACGAGCCGCTCCACGCCCGCATCTACGAGCAGATATTGAAGCTCGTCGACCGCAACATGATCGCCTCGCCGGTGACGATGCGGCCATTGTTCGAGGCGGATGAGGAGATGAAGGAGCTGGGCGGTCCCTCCTATCTCGCCCAGCTGACCGGCAGCGGAGCGGCGATCATCGGCGCCCGCGACTTCGCCGAGCAGATTTACGAGCTCGCCTTGCTGCGCGCGCTGATCGGCGTCGGCCGCGACATGGTCGAGCAGGCGCTCGACACGAGTGAGCAGGTCGATCCCAAGGGGCAGATCGAGGCGGCCGAGGCGGCGCTCTACCGCGTCGCCGAGGAAGGCGGCGGCGAGGGCAGCGTCAAGAGCTTCGCCGAGGCGACGCGGCTGGCCGTGCAGATGGCCGAGAAGGCGCTCAACACCGGCGGCGGCCTGTCCGGCCTAACCACTGGCCTCGAAACGCTCAACGCCAGGACCGGCGGCCTCCACAATTCGGACCTGATCATCGTCGCCGGCCGTCCCGGCATGGGCAAGACGGCGCTCGCCACCAACATCGCCTTCAACACCGCCCGCCGCTTCATCCGCGACACAGTCGAGGATGGTATCGCGCCCGAGAAATCGGCCGGGGCGGGCGTCGCCTTCTTCAGCCTTGAAATGTCGGCCGACCAGCTCGCCACCCGAATCCTCGCCGAGCAGTCCGGGATCAGCTCCGAGAATCTCAGGATGGGCAAGATCAGCCAGCAGGATTTCCGCAACCTCGCCCGCGCCGCGGCCGAGCTGGAGAGCCTGCCGCTCTACATCGATGACACGCCGGGCCTCACCATCGCCGCCCTTCGCACCCGCGCCCGGCGGCTGAAGCGCCAGCGCGGAATCGGCCTCGTCGTCGTCGACTATCTGCAGCTGCTCCAGGGCACCGGGCGCAACGGCGGCAACGACAATAGGGTCAACGAGATTTCGGAGATTTCGCGCGGCCTGAAAACCCTCGCCAAGGAGCTATCGGTGCCGGTGATCGCGCTCTCCCAGCTCAGCCGCGCGGTCGAGCAGCGCGAGGACAAGAGGCCGCAGCTCTCCGACCTCAGGGAATCGGGCTCGATCGAGCAGGACGCCGACATTGTCATGTTCGTCTATCGCGAGGAATATTATGTCGCGTCGCGCGAGCCGAAGCGGCCGCTCGAGGGCGATGACGCCAAGGTCCACGACGCTCACCAGGAATGGGTGCGCGACATGGAGCGGGTCTACGGCCTCGCCGAGCTGATCATCGCCAAGCAGCGCCACGGCGCGACTGGCAAGGTGAAGCTCAAGTTCGAGAGCAAGATCACCCGCTTCTCGGACTGGATCGACGAGGGCTATCTGCCCGAGGCTAGGGGCTAGCGAATTGCGTCGCCCCAGCGCAGGCTGGGCCCTCGGCGGGTGAAAGGCTCGGCGTCCGCATCTCGCTGGGACCCCAGCCTGCGCTGGGGCGACGTCAGCCCTCCAGCTCCTTCGTCGCGAGCGGATCCCTGAGGCCGACGCCGATGCTGGCCCGGGCGCTCTCGGCTTCCGAGCTGGTCACCGGATAGGCGCAGTAATCGGCGGCGTAGAAAGCGCTGGGGCGGTGGTTGCCGGAGAGGCCGAGGCCTCCGAACGGGGCGTTGGAGGGGGCGCCGTTGGTCGGCTTGTTCCAGTTGATCACGCCGGCCCGGATGTTGGCCCAGAAGCGGTCGTAAAGCTCGGGGCTGCCGCCGACCAGCGAGGCGGCGAGGCCGTAGCGTGTGGCGTTCGCCTCGGCGAGGGCGGCGTCGAAATCGGGCACCCGGATCACCTGCAGCACCGGGCCGAACAGCTCCGCGTCGGGCCGTTCGGCGACGTCGGTGACGTCGATGATCGCCGGCGTCAGGAAGGGGCGGTCCGCCGAGGGCCGGTCGAGCCGCTTCAGCGCCCGTCCCCCTTTGATCATCAGGTCGAGGAACGCCTCCTGAAGCTGGTCGGCGGCCTGGTTGTCGATCACCGGCCCCATGAACGGCGCCGGCTGGGCATGGGGCGGGGCGACGATCAGCCGCTCGGCGAGCTTGACGATCTCGGCGAGCAACGGCTCGTGAGCGCCGTCGCGGACGATCAGCCGCCGTGCCGCGGTGCAGCGCTGGCCGGCGCTCAGGAAAGCCGACTGGACGACGATCATCGCGGCGGCGCCGATGTCGTTGGAGTCCCACACGACGAGCGGGTTGTTGCCGCCCATTTCGAGGGCGAGGATCTTCTGCGGAGTCTCGGCGAACTGGCGGTGGAGGGCGAGACCGGCCCGCGCCGAGCCGGTGAAGAGGAGCCCGTCGAGGGCCGGATGGGCGGCCAGCGCCTTGCCCACCTCCGGTCCGCCCTGGACGCAGCGCAGCACATCCTCGGGGACTCCGGCCTCGTGGAAGCGCCGGACCAGGAACTCGCCCACCGCCGGCGTCTTCTCCGACGGCTTGAACACGACCGCATTGCCCGCGATCAGCGCCGGCACGATATGGCCGTTGGGCAGGTGGGCCGGGAAATTGTAGGGGCCGAGCACCGCCAGCACGCCGTGCGGCTTGTGGCGGACCGCCACCCGCGCCCCGAGCTCGCCCTCCAGCCGCCGCTGCGACGTGCGCTCGGAATAAGCGGTGATCGAGATGTCGACCTTCCTGATCACCGCGTCGACCTCGGTCGCCGTCTCCCACAGCGGCTTGCCGGTCTCGCGGGCGATAAGATCGGCGAGCGAGTCCTTCTGGCCGCGCACGGTGTTGGCGAAGCGCCGCAGAGTCTCGATCCGAACCGCGAGCGGCCGCGCCGCCCAGGCCGCCCAGGCGGAGCGAGCGCGCGCGACCTCGGCGTCGACGTCGCCGATCTCGCCGGTCCACAACATTTCCCCCGTGGCCGGTTCGATCGAACTCAAGGTCGCCATGGCGGTTGACCCACCATTTTTGGCTGCGGCGGTCAAGCCGCCGGCCTCATCGCCTCGCCCATCCGCCTGACCGCCCTGATCTTTTCCTGAAAGGGGTCCCAGTCATCGGCTTCGTCGATGCGGTTCCAGATCGCCTCGACCTCGTCGATCGGCATCGAGCACGGGGCATCATCGGACCAATAGGGATGGTCGAGCGCCGCCGCCGGCGCGTAGGCCGCGACCGCCTGCCGGAAGGGAGCGAACGGCTCGGCGGCATAGGCGTCGTCGGCGGGCGAGGGGCCTCGACGGCGCCCGCCGCGCCAGTCGAAGAAGAAGCGGTCGATCTCGACCGTCCTCGCCGCCAGCGCCGTCTCGAGCGCCACCAGCAAGGCGGAATCGCGCTCCGGCTCGGCGGGCCGGATGCCGAGCCGGGCGAAGATCGCGATCACCAGCTGCCGCTGGAATTCGGCGGGGAAGCCCTCGAGGCAAGGGGTGAGGACATCGGCGGCCGCGATCGCCCGAAGCGCGGCGGCGAGCTGGAGCACGTCCCAGTGGATCGCCTCCGGCTGCCGCCCGAAGGAATAGAGGCCGGCATGGTCGAAATAGGCGGCGGTAAAATGCCCGTCCCAATAAGGCGTGAAGCGCCACGGACCGTAGTCGAAGCTCTGCGCCGTGATCGCGATATTGTCGCTGTTGAGGACCCCGTGGACGAAGCCGGCGGCGATATAGGAGGCGGCAAGCCGCGCCGCCGCGCGCGCGACATGGGCGAGCAGGCGCGCGGGCGCGTCGGTTCCGCCTTCCTCGCCATAATAATGGCGCAGGCAGTAATCGGTCAGCTTCGCCAGATTCGCGGAGTCCCGGAAATAAGCGAGGCGCTGGAAGGTGCCGATGCGGATATGGCTGTGCTGGAGCCGTACCAGCACGGAGGAGCGGGTGGGGGAGGGCTCGTCATTGCGTTCAAGCGCCTCGCCGGTCTCGATCAGCGAAAAGCTCTTCGACGTCTCGACGCCGAGCGCTTCGAGCATCTCGGTGGCCAGCACTTCGCGCACGCCGCCTTTGAGGGTCAGCCGGCCGTCGCCGAAGCGGCTGTAGGGCGTCTGGCCCGAACCCTTGGTGCCGAGGTCGAGGAGGCGCCCGTCCCGGTCGCGCAGCTGCGCGAACAGGAAGCCGCGGCCGTCGCCGATGTCGGGATTGTAGACCCGGAACTGATGGCCGTGATAGCGCAGGGCGAGCGGCCGCGGCAGGTTGTCCGGCAGCGGCTCGAATCGGCCGAAATGGCGGATCCAGCTCTCGTCATCCAGCTCCGCCAGGCCGACCGTCTCGGCCCAGCGGTCGTTGCGGAACCGCAGCACCGCCTGCGGAAAGGCGGCGGGGGCAACGGGGTCGTAGAAATCCCCGCCGAGCTCGAAAATGGCGCGCTCGGGCCGATAGGATGGAGACAGGCTGGACATCGCCCTCAAACCCCGCCTCGGGCGCCCGAGTTCCGGCCCGCGGCTTAACCGGCAATTAGCATTTCGGGATCAGTCTTGCGCGCTTCGACCGGGAGAAGCCGATGCGTCATCGTCGCAACATTTTGCGTGATCGCAGGGGCGGTACTGCGATCGAATATGCGCTGGTCGCGTCGCTTATCGCCATCGCCGGGATCTTCGCCTTCCGTAATCTCGGCACCCAGATCGACACCACGCTCAACAACGTCCACGACGCGGTGTCGACCGCCGGCTAGGCCTTGCCGCGGCGCCGCTTCCCCGCAATATGCCGCGACGGGGGCGTCGATGGCGGACTGGACGGACGGATGGTGGACGGCGGGCGACGGTCTGCGCCTTCACTATCGCGACTATGCCGGCGGCGAGGGCCGAGGGAACGATCGTCCGCCGATCCTGTGCATAGCCGGCCTGACCCGCAATGCTCGCGACTTCGAGGGCGTCGCGGACCGGCTCAAGGGCGCGTGGCGGCTGATCTGCGTCGATCTGCGCGGGCGCGGCCAGAGCGACTATGCCAGGGACGCGATGACGTATGTGCCGCCGGTCTATTGGCAGGACCTGGAGGCGCTGATCGCGGCGCTGGGGCTGAAGCGGTTGGTTCTGTTCGGCACCTCGCTCGGCGGGCTGATCACGATGCTGCTGGCGATGGCGGACAACAAGCGCATCGCCGGAGCGCTGCTCAACGACATCGGCCCGGTGATCGAGCGCGAGGGCCTCGACCATATCCGTTCCTATGTCGGCCGCTCGCAGAGCTGGCCGACCTGGCTCCACGCCGCCCGCTTCCTCGCCGAGATGCAGCGCGACCGTTACCCCGACTGGGCGATCGGGCAGTGGCTGGTCTACGCGAAGCGGCTGTGCAAGCTCACCGCGGGCGGCAGGATCGTCTTCGATTACGACATGCGGATCGCCGAGCCGTTTCGGGCGCCGGGCGGCGATACCGGATTCGATCTGTGGAGCGCCTTCGCCGGGCTGAACGGCGTGCCGTCGCTGGTCGTCCATGGTGAACTTTCCGATTTGCTGAGCCGCGAGACGGTGAAGCGGATGGTCGCCGAGAATCCCGCGATGGAATCGGTGACCGTGCCCCGAGTCGGCCACGCGCCGACGCTGGACGAGCCGGAGGCCGCCGCGGCGATCGACCGGCTGCTGGCGCGTATTTCTACCGAATGAGTTGATTTGTTAGGCTTTCGCGCCCATATGCCTTTCAGCGAAACGTCATTGCAGCGTGAACGCCCGTTTCGGGCCGGCTCCGTTTCGTACTTACCAAGGCTTTCCCTTTTCACGCGGGTCAGCAGAACCCGCCGCGTCTGCGCGCGCCGTTCCGGCTGCGCGCGGCGCCGCAAAATGCAAGTGAGTTACAATGTCATTTCAAAGTCTCGGGCTATCGCAGCCCGTCCTCCAGGCGCTCGCCCTGAAGGAATATTCCACCTCGACCCCAATCCAGGAGCAGGCGATCCCGATCCTGCTCAAGGGCAGGGATCTGCTCGGCATCGCCCAGACGGGCACCGGCAAGACCGCCGCCTTCATGCTGCCCTCGATCGACCGGCTCGCCGACAGCGGCAAGCGGCCGCAGCGCGGCGCCTGCCGGATGCTGGTGCTGGCGCCGACCCGCGAGCTCGCCTCGCAGATCGCGGACAGCGCCCGCGCCTATGCCCGGTTCAGCCATATGAGCGTGGCGACCGTCTTCGGCGGCACGTCGATCAACAAGAACCGGCAGGACCTCGGGCGCGGCGTCGACATCCTCGTCGCCACGCCGGGCCGGCTGCTCGATCTGGTCGAGCAGCGCTGGCTTGATCTGAGGCAGGTCGAGATCCTCGTCCTCGACGAGGCCGACCAGATGCTGGATCTCGGCTTCATCCACGATTTGAAGAAGATCGTCCGCCATCTCCCCGAGAAGCGGCAGAGCCTGTTCTTCTCGGCGACCATGCCGAAGGCGATCCGCGATCTCGCCGACAAATTCCTGACCGAGCCGGCGCAGGTGGCGGTGACGCCGGTCGCGTCGACGGTCGAGCGGGTCGAGCAATATGTGTCGTTCGTCAATCAGGCGGAGAAACCGGCGCTGCTCACCATGATGCTGCGCGTGGGCTTCGGCCCGAAAGGGTCGATGGAGCGCGTGCTGATCTTCAGCCGGACCAAGCACGGCGCCGATCGGATCGTGAAGCAGCTCGCCCAGACCGGCATCGCCGCCAACGCCATTCACGGCAACAAGAGCCAGCCGCAGCGCGAGCGGGCGCTGGCCGAGTTCAAGGCGGGCAAGGTCAAGATCCTGATCGCAACCGACATCGCGGCGCGCGGCATTGACGTTTCAGGCGTCAGCCACGTGATCAATTTCGACCTTCCCAACGTCGCCGAGCAATATGTTCACCGTATCGGCCGGACCGCCCGCGCCGGCGCAGCCGGAGTCGCCGTCGCTTATTGCGCGGACGATGAACGGCCGTACCTCAAGAGCATCGAGCGGCTCACCAGACAGGCGCTGACGCCTGTGCCGCTTCCCGAGGGCTTCCTGGCCGAGGCGGCGCGGATCAAGACGGCGCGGGCCGCCTCGCCGATCCAGATCGTCGAGCGGCCGGAGCGCGAGGAGCGCTTCGCGCGCGGTCACCGGCCCAAGCGTTACAGCGCACGGCCTGCAAGGCCCCACGCCGAAGCGCGCGGCGGCGGGCGTCGGCGCTACGCTTCCAGATAGTCATTCCCGCGCAAGCGGGAATCCCGGCCGCCAGGAGCCGTTCTACCTCCTCTCGGATTTCCCGCTTCGCGGGAATGACGGGTGGGGGTAGAGCGGCCTCGTGCCTTTGGTCCTGCCGCTCCTCCTCGCCGCGTCCGCGACCCCCGACATCGTCGTCACCGGCCGCGGCCTCGGCGCCGCGGCCGGCGAGGACGTGCTCAGTATCCTGACCGTCGACCGCGACCGGCTCACCGGTTCCGCGTCAGGACGGCTCGAGGACGTGCTTCGCGACGTCCCCGGCTTCCAGCTGTTCCGCCGCTCGGACTCGCGTTCGGCCAATCCGACCAGCCAGGGCGCGACTCTGCGCGCGCTCGGCGGCAATGCCTCGAGCCGGCTCCTCCTCCTCCTCGACGGCGTTCCGCAGGCCGATCCGTTCGGCGGCTGGGTAGGCTGGCCCGCTTACGATCCGGAGCGTCTGGGGGAGGCGCGCATCACCCGAGGCGGCGGAAGCGGAGTCCAGGGGCCCGGCGCTCTGGCGGGCACGATCGAGCTCGCCGGCGCCACCCCTGCGCAACTGCGAGGCGCGCGCGCCCGCCTGGCTTATGGCAGCCGCGACGGCGTCGACGCCCATGTCGGCCTCGGCCTGCCGCTCGGCGCCGGCTTCCTCGCCGTCTCCGGCGCCTGGGCCCGCGGCGACGGCTTCGTTCCTGTCGTGCGCGAGCAGCGCGGTCCCGCCGACCGTCCCTCGCCCTATGAGCAGATGAGCGTCGCCGTGCGCGGCATCGCTCCGCTTTCGAGCGGTACGGAGGTGCAGGCGAGCGCGCTCGCTTTCTCCGACTCGCGCGAGCGCGGAACCGGTTTCTCCGAGATACGCACGACGGGCGCGGACGCGTCGCTGCGGCTGGTCGGGCGGCGGTGGAGCGCGCTCGCCTACGTCCAGGCCCGCGACTTCTACAACAGCTTCGCCAGCGTCAACGCCGCCCGCGCGACAGCGGCGCGCACGTCTGAACAG
>Ga0196963_10000198_pt1 | contig 58198 bp, 105 predicted proteins | sample S1_5metaG_FD_148600 | JGI IMG/M metagenome (GOLD analysis project Ga0196963, IMG submission 148600) | Soil microbial communities from Anza Borrego desert, Southern California, United States - S1_5 | ecosystem: Environmental > Terrestrial > Soil > Desert | place: USA: California | collected... | reverse complement strand
TAGCTCTTTGCTTTTATGCGACCATCGTGGTTTAAAATATCTTCCCAATTGAAGATAAGTGAACCCCAACGCTTTGGAAGGTTTGCGAACGCAATTGAACCGCGCACGTTAGCGTGCTTAGAGATGGCAGATACCGCAGTAGGGCCGCCACCGGCTTTAACGCTTGAAGCACGAGAAGATTCGAAAGGGACGATGATATCGCCACTGACGTCGTCGTCATGCTCAAGGGTTTTCCAGATGTAGTTCTTCTTTTCGAGTTTTTCTTTTAATAGATCATAATGTAAATGATCATTTAACATGTCATTATAAGAGGCTGTCATTTTTCACTCCATTGAAAAAATTAGTCTTCGAGGGTTTGGGCGTATGCCTTCATCTCCTCTACCGTTTTGATTTTTTTCATGACTGGAGCTGCACCACTACTTCCGGTGTTCGGAATCACTGGTAAAGCGCCCTGTCCTGAACTCATATTCGTAGCTTTTGGAGCCTCTCTCTTTAGACCATAGACAGTGATAATTTCATTAATCACATCTTGCGGAGATTTCGTCTCTCCCGTGGCCGTAGCGTGAGCTACTCCTCTGCGAACAACCTCGTTATAGAAAGCGTTTGGACCATTTCGTTGGTCGAACTCTTTTACGATCGAAGCGTGATCGCCTGAATTTACAATATTTGTGAGCTCAGTTTGGCGTTGCGTGAGCTGAATTTGCTGAAGCTGTTCGCGCATTTCTTGATTTTGCTGCTCAAGAGTGTAGTGCTTGCGAGAAAGCTCGTTTCGCTCATTATATGCCTTTCTTTGGTGTTCCGGCAACTCCTGTACAGTGACTTCCTCATAGGCCCACTGAAGAATGTCCTTCTTATCCACGCCAAGCACAGCAAACAGCGAAGGATAGTCTTTTTTGTCAATCATATGTAAAACTTGAGTGACGTCCTTTTGAAGCGGCATGTACGCAGCTTTGAGTTGATCGCGCTCGCGGGCTGTCATCTCGAGATTTCGTTTATTTACTTCAAGGCCCTCAGCCTTCGTTACAAGGTCGCGTGCCCACTGCTCATCTTCCTTAGACTTAATAAGCCCCTTGATTCTTGGATCGAACTCCTTAACCTCGTTTACGACCTTATAGGTGTAATCTGGCGTATAGGCGGGCTGTGCCGGCTCGGCTTTGACCGCTGGTGCCACCTCATCAGAAAGTGGCGCTTGGCTTTGAGCTATTTCAAGCGTCGCCTCAGGGGCTTCGCTCGCGTTGTCTACTGGTATTACGGTTTCATTAGAAACTTCCATTCATTCCCTCCATTGGAATTTGTTGTTGCTGCATATTAGGTTCATTAAGTGATGGAACTTGGCTTCCGATATCGACTAGGCCTTGAGAATTTGCCATTTGTTCAAGGCGCTCTTGTGCCATCCCCTGCGCTGCTATGGTCTCTTTCAACCAATCAAGCGACTCAGAAGGGAAGGTACCGCGGATCTGCTTACCGTTTTCATCCATGATGTAGTAATCGACCTTGACGAGATTTCCGCCCGTAGGGATCATACCCTTCTGTAAACGAAGAGCTTCCTCAGCCTTCATCGCTGCGATCTCTTCATAGGCGGTGATCACTTCAGCGTACTTAGCCTGAACCTCAGGCGGCAGAAGATCGTAATCCGCTTTTTGAAGTCTCAGGTAAAGCGCTTTGAGCATTACGGTTTCATCAGAGTACTTATTAGGAATATGATCCTCGCCACGATCCAGTGCCAAGAGCATGTTCATCGGAGCATCGTACTGGGTCATCAATTGCTGAATGACAGGCTCCTTATTCATGAACGGTAGGCTTCGCACTAAAGCGGCCTTCATATCATCTGGCAAATCTTTACCCAGATACTGCGCGATCATCTCGATCTCTAAGGACTTTCCGAACATGGTGTTGTAATCACCACTCACGGGCTCGATCTTAATCGCCAAATCGCTTGATTCGATTTGCTTAAACTCAGGAATGTTCACAGCCTCAGACTTACCAGTGGCCTTGATCACTTCCTGATCGTCGAGATACTTCTGAGCAAGGAATATCCAGGTATTCACGATGGACTTGAAATAGCGCTCAAGACGAGAAAGTTGGCGCGAGAATCTAGCCTTCTGACGAACCGACTTATAAAGCTCACTTCTAGGATCGGTGACATTCGCCGTAGGATTGGCGTTCTCCGGGAGCTTTGCGATTAAGTACATTTCACTAATCGCACGCTCTAGAGTTCCAACATACTGCTGGCCTGAACGACCAGGAACAACCGTTGGCGCGGGCCCTGAGGTGTGATAGGCCCTCATCCCTGCCATCTCTGCACCCTTAGTGATCGTGCCACCGACCTTGAGGAACACCTTATCTGGGCCCATAGTGATCTGTGTTTCAGCTTCGCTCGAGGCCGTGCGATTCACCTCAGCCTGAAGTGGGCGTAGTGGTCTGATTGGCGAGGCATAGCGCGGGCTAGTTTCAATAATGTCGTAGCCTGTGTGCTTAATAGGGAAGGCAATCTCACCAAGATCACCGAAGGGTATTTCTCCATGATCGAGGATCGCATCCTCGGTGCATATGTAGAAATAACCGCGTGGATATTCGTGACATGGCCTATAGTAAAACTCCCTTATCATTACTTGATTTTTAGAATCATAGAACTCGCCGCTCGTGGAATCGAAGATTTTATAGGTGCGGTTCGCACTCTCGATGACCTTATTCTTCGTCTCCTCATCCTTCGCCAAAAGTTTTGCAGCCTTAAGATCCTTCATGTGGCGATAAATCACTACAGGGGAATTCTTCATTAACTGCGCTGAAGGATCGCGAAGAAGGTTAAAGCAATAAAGCGGCTCAACCAAAAGGCGCCCTGAAAAAACAGGCTTTGATTTATCAGCTAAAGGCGCATACTTGATAAGGCCCATCTGATCTTGCGATTGAGTTGTAATCTGACCATCTGGCGTTTGAAATAGAGGCAAACCCTCAGCCGTTACTTTTTGATTATAACCCTTTATGTCGCCAGCGTTCGGATCCCAGAATACCTTAGAGCCAACCTCGCCAATATCGACAAAGCTATTCACCGCACGATCGACAAAATCATCCCACTCGATCTTTTCACTACCCCACTGCCATACAGAGTTTGCAAGCTCCGCGGCCTTTGAATCTGACATCTCGTTCTCGTTACGAGGGCAGGGCTTAAAGGCTGACATCTGAGAAACAAAGATATCCTTGATGTCTGAGGTGATCTTCTGCGTGTGGTTCTTAGTTAGGCGAAGGCGCCGATCTTTGCTAACGCCAGCGTTTCTCAGTGTAGCGTCGAGCTTTGTCGAATACTTTTTATAATGCTCGTTATTTATGAGAAGGATATTGCTTTTCATTTCAGCAAAGACCTTCTTATCGGTCATATCAGCGCGATCGTAGAGTTCGTTAAGCTCCGTAAGCTCTTTAAGTTTAATTTCCACCTGAGGTCTCCTTCGCTAGCCATGCCTCTGGATCCGTGATCACCAGGTCATCGTCCTGCGCTTCTAGATATTCTTTTCTCGTTCTCATTAATTTTTCGTACTCAGATTCGTTATTCTGTTCCTTCATGTGCTCGGCCATATCGATATGAAGTTCTTGCGTTGCGGGCTTTTCGACGAAATCAATCGACATATTTCCCCAACTAAAATGTCTGGCACCAGCCTTGGCGAGTGCTTCGATCACAGAGACCAGAGCCTGTGGATCGATTTGAGTTGCGCTTTCATTTGCTTCAGTGGACATTAAAAACCTCCTTGTAGGTCGTTCCAGTCGTCGATCTCTTGATCTGAGTCCCATTCGTTGGGCTCAGGCTGAAGAGTTGGATCGCCTCTATGTGATTCATTGCTTGTTTCTATTTTCTTTTGACTCTGCTTTTTAAACTCGATGAGCGTGTTTGATTGAATGCGGGAAAGATCCCACTCAACACTACTTACTGCATAACGGAGGGAATCAATGCCATCGTCCTTCGCTACGGTCTTAGCTGTATCCACTCTGAGAGTAGATAGCTCAATAACGAGCTCATCCGTGAGCTCGCCCTCCTCAATATCCAGCATCTGGTTCTTGAAGAGCATATTGAGCATATCCTCGCCGTGGTCCTTGTTAGCCTTCTGAAATGAAAAGCCAGCTCGCTCCGCAGTGAGGAAAAAATCACGCGCCCGATGATCATACTGTTCACAGTCAAGGACAGGAATATCGGCGGTCATTTCTTTATATTTATCTAAGATGTCATCGTTGGTGGTCTCGTGTGACTCATCACCCTTCCAGAACTTTACGAGCTTTCCGTAGGTGTAGGAGGGATTCACCGCCACGATACTTATCGCAGCCTTATGGTTTTTTCCGCCTGAGCCGATATCAACGCCTGAGTAATAGTGCCAGCCCTTGGGCGTTGGCGAGGCGGGTTTGACGTTCTTCTCACGAGAGAAGCTTGAGTACTTCACACCAACCTCAGTCACAAATCTGCCATGCACCCTACGATCAATCTCTGTTTGAGAGCCGCAGGAGTTCTTAACGCGATTTACTTCTTCCTCAGTCCATGGGCTTGGCGATCCATCAGCATAGACCTTACAATCATGCTCCATGGATATTTGCCACTTCTTCGCATGAACGAAGGTCTCATCTTTTTTACCGCGCTGTTCGATCGCACGAAACCAGAAATCTTGATTCAAGGTCGCTGTAAACACCATCGCGAAAATCCCGGCGTATCTGGAAAGTCTCAGCGCAAGCTCCGGGTATAGCTTCGCTGGCAGTTCCTCATCGACTGAAACCATGTCTAAGGTTCCTGACTGAAGATCTGACTTCCAGGTTTTAAAGGCGATTACAACGCCGCTATTGAAATGCACACTAAGCTTGCCTTGCTTGGATCTAACTTCTCGCCAGCCATAGATAGGGTCATCCTTCATCGTTCCGCGCGGTAGGAACTCAGGCACCCACTTATCTCTGAACTCTTCCTCGATCTTATTCTCGTCAGGATAGACGTACCAGAAGGTCATGGGCTCACGCCGTGGGAAGAACCTAGGCCAGAGGGTTTTATCAGTGGCGAGTGTGATGTTCTTTCGGATGAGAGTACTGCTCTTTGACACCTGATTCGCAGCACAGAGCAGGAGCATGCGCCCTGGACCGCCATCAGAGTAAATGAACTCCTCAGCCCAACTGTATAATGGAAAGCCATAGAGGTGCGGAAGTTCAAAGCGCATCTTCTCGCGCTGCTCTAGGAGCTGAAGCTTTTTAAGTTTAGCGGCGTACTCTCTAGAATTATTCAATGGATTTGGCTCGCCTCAAGCTCTCGGGCTCTAATGAAGGACTGATCGATCTCACGGCGAAGCGAAGCTAAACGACAGAGCATCTCGCGCGGTGAGACGTTAGCTTTCGCGTACATCTGGAACCTGTGATCGAGCTCACGCACCAATTCATTGATGTGCTGAGTGAGCGCCTCAAGCTGGCGCTTTTTGCTGAATAAACCAATGCAGGCAGTTTTATTTCTAACTCTCTTGTTTCGTCTCATTCACTTCATCCTTGAGGTGTTTGTATTTTTCGTGTTGGTTGATCTTTCGTAGCAAGTCCTTGGCGTTCTTTTGGATAACCATGGTTTTCTTTGTCTCAGGGCACTCGAGCGTTATATCGACAAAGAACTTAGGCGCGTTTTGAAAGAAGTAATTACCCATCTTGTTCGGATAGATCGCAATCATGGCGATCGGCCAAATGAAGGGTAGGGTTTTAATATAGCTCTCAAGCTTTGTTACTTCTTCTGGTGTCATATAGCTAGAACCTCGTAGGCTAGGCAGAAGCACGAGGCCCAGGAGATCCCTCGCCAGGTGAACTGCATGATTTCGTCATTTTCGTAAGTGTTCGCTGCGATCACAGCTAGAGCCATGATGATTGCGAAGAATTGTAGATTGGTCATTTACGCCTCATGAATATAAGCTCTAGGAATTTAAAGAATCGAATTCTGTCTAAGATCGGATTTAGCCAGCAGGTCATAACGCAGTAGTGAGAGGTTGAGTTTTCTTTAGTAATGCGGCCAGTGCCTTCAGAGAAGTGGTGAGAATTGTGATGATCGAAGCAGATAAAAAGTCCCAGCGACTGCATGAATCTAATGAATCGATTAAGTTTCTTTGGATGAATGTGCGCCCAGCGATGGACGAGGTTAGCGAAGCCTAGGAAGAGAATCGCCAAAGAGATAACAACCGGCGCGCCGGCAAGGCTTAAACAAAGAGAAACTGGAGAAGCTACATATACCGATTGGTAAATATTGTCTACCCACGGAAGCCTTGTCATCGCGTAGGGCTGGACATGGTGAAGTTCGTTATCGATTCTTATTTGCTCGATAAGCTTGAATCGCGATGGCTCGATCAGCAGGCGATCTTCGTACCAATGGAATAGGCCTGAGAGAAAGTCAGCGAGTAGCCATGCGGAGAGGATGGTTAGGATCACGCTCACGATTCGCCTCGCCGTAAGGACTTCACTTCCTTCTCGCTTGATTCGAGCTCTGCGATCTTGGCGTCGATTTCCTTAATATCGCCCGCTGGGTTTATAAGTTCACCCTCGCCAAGCTGTTTTTGGATATGTACGCTCTTTGAGGTCGGCATTCCCTTAACTCGGTTATGGATGCCTTCGATGATCTTGTTCTTGAGGCTAAGCATGGCGGTGTCAGTGCGCCCGTTCTTAGGGTTTACATGTGGCATGTTTAGGATCTCGCGCTGAAGCTGAAGGCCATAGTGGAGGAACTCGTCCATTACGAGCGCATAGGACGGCGGTGGCGTGATTATGTAGGCCAGGCGATAGGAATTCGCTAGGACTTCCTTCTGAAGCTTTGAGAGCCCCATAACGCCTCCACAGACGGCGGCGAGAGAGAAGGGTATGCCTGTGCGGCTTGCTCGCTCAAATTCGAGCCAGAAGGCTATACGAACGCGTGAGAGCTCAATAGGCACATGGCCATCGACTGAGAGCTTGCGCTCGAGAGCTTCGAAGGGCATATCGTAGATTTCAGAGGGGATCGCGTTCACACGCTCACGGATGATCGAGGGCAGGAAGTCAGCTACCTGATCTTGCTCGAGGGATTGCAGTGCCGTCAGATCGATTTGGTGAGTTAAGGAATTCACTAGGATAAGCGTAAGTGCTTAGTAATTACTTAGCAAGACCAGATGTGAAGATATTGTGAAATTTGGTTAAAAATTTTGGGTGGCGATGAATTACATAAATATTTATATAAATTAGACCCCCACCCCCCCCTATTCGATTTGAGCCAACTAAAACTGGCCGTTTTCTAGCCTAAAATCAACAAATCTAGGCGTTTTTGGCGCTGGTCTAACCCATTGAAATCATTAGTCGAATATTGCCGTTTCTGGTTATAAGCGGTAGTCAACGATGGAGCTCTTAGGTTCCAACTATATATAAGGTCAGGGGGTCAATCGATTCATTTTATTGTTACACAAATTGTTTCATTGCCTAATGAAATCTTAATTGATAATCATTCTCATCTTTGCTTACATTCACGACGCGCTGCTAAGCACTGACTAATCACGCGACATCGTACAGAAGTTCGACGATTGCTCAAATCTCTATTGATTTCAGCTATTTCCACTCTGAAATCTCACCTTAGCGCACCCAAGCGTCAATAAGTTCGACGCCTCAAGATCTGCTAAGCAGGTACTAAGCACTTGAAATTTCACGCTCTGAAACTTTGGCACACCGTGTGCTTTATAGATCTGTATAACCGGCTCAAGGGACGAGCCCAAAACAGGAGTTATAAATATGAAACGAATGATTAAATACCACTCTATATATGCATCCGATGGCCCTAGATTCTCTACTAGTTCGACACGTTATGAAATCCTGCCAAACCTTTACGATGATAGCGCCGGCATCCCAGAGCTCAAGGCGCGCGCAAAAGAGTTAGGTCTTAGAACTAACGGCATTGCTAAAGATCTTAAGGAAACAAACGGCTGGCGTGAAATCCAGATAACAGAGGCTATCATTCTCGCTAAAAAAGTCGAGGGTTATAAACGTAACTACTGCGACAAAAAGGGTGAGATGGTAACTCAATATCTAGGCTTTGTTAAGATCGTTGAGTGCCACACTCTCACGCCTAGACAGACTATTAATAACACCGCGGCTAAGGATTCGTTATACGAAATTATTAACGGTTGCGATGCCTATCGCTTAGGTATTGAAGATTGTGGTGAGGCTGAGAACGGTGAGTATTGGCTTATAATGAGTGGCTGGCATTTTTACCACCACATTCCGCTTTTAGGTTATTCACTTGATAAATTCTTTAAGGCTAACAAGGTCGACGATACCTATTTTTACGACTCAGTGAACAGATGCACTGAATGCGGAGTCTACGATACGATCGACGACGGCTATCATTATAACCATCGCGACGGCGTTGGCATCAATTGCGGTTGTTTCGCTGAATATTCAGTGAGTAACATCGATGATTGGGCTAATGAACCCAGTAAATGCGTCGAGCCTGATACTATCAAGACCTTAGAAAAGGCCGACAGAATTGAATTCATTGAGCGTTTCGTTGGCGGTATGACCGATTCGTGGCGTTCGCATTCATATGCTGGCGTGCCAGTTCGCATTGGTGACCCTACGGCTATTCTCGCAGAACTCTTAGATAAAGAGCCCGATGGTAACTTCATATTCTCACACGATGAGTCGGGCCAGTTTCAGACCTATTTTTCAGTCTATCGATTGTTACCAGTGAAACCAGTTAAATCCTCTAAGGGCAAACGCAGAACTAACCTTAAAGCCGTAGGCGGTACCCAATGAAATCTATCCTAAAAACATATAAAGAATGCCGTACTCACCAGGCCTGGTATGTCGTGGGCGAAAACGCTCTTCAGTCGCTGAAACTGGCACGCGACGTTGCACTAGCTCGTGAAATCGGTCTAGAGGTGAAATTCGAGCACGAGCAGGATTGCTGGATAAACTATATCGGCGATATCGACTCACCTGAAACATGGACTAAACGCTTCGAGAACGGCTCATACGAAGTCCTTTTTGCCTATGTCGAGGACGACTGCGGTGAAATTTTGGCATCCCTAGGCGGTATCGTCGTCTCATGCGATGAGGACGGACGCGCGTATTTGCACGCTATTGAGCTCGAACTTTTATCAGAGGCTATTTCAACCCTTAAAAACAAATCTGGAGGCAAACCATGAGTACGCATCATCTATTCTTAATAACCGCAATTTTCCCTTTAGCGAACACTCTTGAACTAATGTGCAAGCGATCGGGAGATATATTTTATGTAAAGTTACCGTTCAATCAGTCGGCGCGAACATTTGTCGTTGGAGGTTTTTATGGGAAATAACCACACACCAGGACCGTGGTCCTTTGATAAGCGAGGCCTTATTTATAATCCTAGAAATAATCAAATGTTCGAGCTACTTAAGAGATGTTTAGATCATATCGGTGGCGTTGATGATTTATCTCATGCTGTCGAGGCAATTTTACTTAAAGCAAACCCGGAGGAAAAATGAAACCGAAATTTACGCATGGGCCTTGGAAGGTTTCCCTTATGAGATTCTCCGACGGTCACTTTTTAATTGATAGCCATACTCAGGCTGTTGCCGAGACTACGGGCCAATTTATGGGCAAAGCAAAGGCCAACGCCGCTCTCATATCCGCAGCGCCGGAGCTCTACGAGGCTCTAGAAGTCTGCAAGGTTCATATCGAAGCCAAATTGAGATCACAGGACGATCCTGTGTTGGCGCGTTCATTAGTTTATATCGAAACTGCCCTCAAGAAAGCGCGAGGTGAGTCGTGATCTCACCCCTAACTTTCGCCCTGCACGCAGCACTGATGGAGCTCCGTATGGGCCCATACAGCGCCGAGACGTGGCTATTGCAGCAGACCTTAATTGATCTTATTAGATTGGAGGCAGGCCTATGAGTAACGAGTACCAGGACTTCATCGATGGTTTCAAACGCCTCGCTAAAATTGCGACCGACGATCAACTAAATCAGATCTACCTGAACCAATCGCAACAAGGCGCCCGCGATGAGATCAATGAGCTACTGGCGTGTCTAGCGAGTGAGGAGCTCATCAATCGCGGTATAAAGTTATCAGACAAACCAACCGATAAGGATAGCGGAGGCGAACATGCTTAAATTTACACCAGGACCTTGGATAAACGAAGAGACTGCCGTGGCTGGGCCTGACGGTACCTTAACTGTGGCACTGTTAAACACAGGAAATAAGGACTTTAAAGCTAACGCTCGTCTCATTGCAGCTGCACCAGACCTATATGAATTGCTCCAAGAGGTTTTAGACGGCGACCAATCAGAAATTTGGTCATCACAACTCCAATTGAGAATCGAAGAGACGCTCGCCAAAGCCAGAGGCGAACATGAGTAAAGTTCTCAAATCCATACAAAGCAATCCTGGGCTAAAATGGCTGGCATTTATCGGCTATACCGCCGCAGAATTTGCGCTGATTTATTATCTCATCGTTGGAGTGGCGTCGTGGATAGGCTAGTATTCGCCTCGCTGAAGAAGCCTGAGCCACTCGCTGTTAAGCTCCTGATCAACGGGTTGCTCCGCTTGGCGAGCCTTTCTCATGCGCTCCACGATGTCATAGCGTCTGTTCTCTTCAGGATCTTCAGCGAAAGGATTGGCGTTGCCACCGGCTCTCATCTCAGCGTAGTCAAGTTTCTTTTCAGCAGCGAAATTCTTAACACCATTAGCGAGAGATTGCCAAAATCCTGGGTCAGGCTGAATCATTTGTTGGCTCTGAAGTGTAGCCCAGTCTTTTGCGGCATCGGCCTTCTCTTTGGCGAGTTGTTTAGGAAGATCGACGAAACCAAGCTCATTTTTAAATTCAGTACCCACGTTAACCCCCAAATAAAAGGATTATACCAATGAAAAAAGCAATATTCTATCTATCACTATCGTTAAACGCTCTTATTCTTCTAGTGGTCGCTCACTACATATTCATCGACGATCAGCCCTTATCACCCGAAGCGAGAGCCGAGATGGAGGTGCAATCTCAGAGAGGCCTAAGAGCCTTAGCCTCCATTGAAAAGCATATTGGAAAAAAGGTTCATCCCGATCAGGTTTACTCTATCAAACGGTTAGCATGGGATCTTGGCACCTCAAGCGCCCTCTCGTCCGACATCTGTCAAGCAATCTACTCCACTGCGGAGGTGAAGCATGCCTCTCAATAAGGATAGCCACTTAAACGCCTCAGAATTAAAAGAACTCACCACCCTACTCTCTACCAGGCGCGATCGTGATGCGTTGATTGTAGAGCTATTGCTGTTCACTGGCGCTCGTCAGGAAGAGATCAGTCAAACCATCGGTAGTGATATAAACCTGGCTGACAAAATGATCTTTATTAGGGGTGCTAAGGGCTCAGATAGTCGAGAGCTACCACTGACTGATTCACTAGCGAAGCGCCTGAAAAGCTATTTGGGTGAAAACCGTATCGGTTCAAACGACCTTCTGTTTCCAATCTCTACGCGCAGGTTCCGACAGATCTGGCAGAACTTCAGGCTTGGCGATAAGTCTCTCCATAAACTAAGGCACACCTTTGCTATAGAATTATTCAAACGCCACCGAGATATCAGGCTCGTGCAGTTCGCTTTGGGGCACCGCAATATTAACAATACCTTGGTTTATTCCTCGTATGTTTATAAGGTTGAAGAGCTTAAGAAACTCTTTGTTGGGGGGGTCTATGGCAGCTAAGAAACAAAAAATAAGCAATGAGCCTAAGGGTATCGTGTTCTTCTCTAAGTGGTTTAGAGCGCATCGTGGGCTCTCACAGCGTGATCTCGCGGGCCTCATTGGCGTGAGTAATTCCTTCATCGCACAGATTGAACTCGGTCAGCATACGCTGCCTGTGGATTATATGAAGATGCTCTACCATGTCGCTGACATCCAGGAGCGCCAGTATTTGATGGAGTGTTTATATTCGGAGCTCGATCGCTACGTGGCTACTTGATAAAAAGTAGCACTTTCCACCAAGGGCGCTTTGGCTTTTTCTCTGGTAGCGGTGGAGTTTCCTCTACTACTTCGATGGGCTTTATCTCTTCTGATTTAAAGATTTCCACATCAACGCTATTGATTTTATCGCCAATCTTCAGGTGTTCGTTCTCACTATCAAGGGGTGCTACCTTTTTGCCTTCTGGAAACTGATAGGGCGTGCGCTCATCCCATACGATGATGTTCTCTACTACGCCCTTTTCGATGATCGCAAATCTTCTAACGCTATTCATTTCAATTACTCCGTTACCACTAAGCAATATCCATCGCCACCTACGCCACCCGCTCCGGAGTTATTCCCGTTACGGCTACCACCGCCTCCGCCTGCACCACTACCAAAGGCACCGTTACCACCAGTGCCAGCAGCCGCAGCTATTGCACTTGCTCCGCCTCCAGCGCCTGAAGCTCCAAAGATATGCTGGTAGATTCCTGTAGGCGTAAAGGTTTGACCATTACCACCTGCACCGCCTCCAGTACCTACAGCGCCGCCCGTTGGAGTGATCGCTGGATAATCGGTTAAAGCTGTACCGCCAAGGCCACCGTTTGCTGCCGCATTAGCCGATGTACATGAACCACCTGAACCACCGCCTCCAGCGCCAGGCCCTGAGATCGAACCACCTGCGCCACCAGAGGAAGACCCGTTTCTACCGCCAGCGTTGACGCCTGAAATGCTAGAGCTTGCTGAAGCGATCAGCGCTCCATAGACTGAAGATCTTTGAGTGGTCCCGCCGTTAGCTGCCGTGGCTGATGACCCACCAGTGCCGGCTCCTCCACCTAAAGCTTGAAAGTGATTCCCAAAACTTGTCGTGCCCCCTGTACCGCCAGCGGCGCCATCGGTATCATCGGCTGTTCGGGCAGCACCTGCTGTGCCACCGGCACCGATTGTTACGGCAACGGTAGCATCTAGAGAAGAGTATGTGAATTTTGCGACGTTATAGGAGCCACCAGCCCCACCTCCGCCGCCTCCAGTATAAGTACCCGTAGCACCTCGGCGACCAGATCCTCCGCCGCCGCCGCCGCCTACCATGTAAACTGTGACTGAATTAAATTTACCAGCGGGCTTTGTCCATGTACCGCTCGCTGAGAAAGTCTGAACGTCAATAGTAAGATCGGCCTTTAAGGCCAAAGCATCATGAATTGCATTATTCGTGACTGGGTTTGTTGAGCCGTCCGTGATCGATGTATCAACGGTAACACTAGATCCGCCAGAGCTCACCACGCCAGCAAGTCCCGCGGTGAACATTAGTACACCTGTTTGCGGACGACTTTAGCTGACAGAACTATCGCATCAGTAGAAGTAGAGGCCTTGACCTGCCACTTCCCGAAAGGAACAACGCCATCGAGTGACACTGGGAGGAGGATGTTTTGATCGGCATCGACTGAGAGCTCAAACACCAAAGGTTCGACATTTACTTTCGTGGCGCTTGGTGTTTGTATTAGGAGTTTATAGGTATCTGTAAAGGCTGCATCATCAGAGCCAACGAATTGAAAAGTAATATCGGTCGCAGTGTTTCTATCGATTTTCACTAGGAGCGCAAGCGCATCGAGATTCCCGGTGACGATAATTGGATCCGTACCAAGATCGGCGAACGCAGCGCCAATGGCTTGGTTAGTGGCGAGTGTTACTGCTGCATTGTTCTGTAGGCTAATCATAATCAAAATCCTCCTATGACTTTGTTTTTTCCTTCATCAATCCGTAGCGTGCGATCAGAGTCGCATCGACTAAACCATCATGGACGGACCTTTTTGCGATGAAGTCCTCACCCTTAAAAAGCTTTTGCGCTGACTTTAAAGCCATCGCCTTCGTATCAATCTTAGTTTCACTACCCTTTTTAAATACCTTCTCAGCGCCAACGAAGTAAGCCTTCTGCCACTCCTTCGCAGGTACGAGCTTAAAGGGAATTCCTACCGCCATCAGTCCATCGAGAGCAAGCTGAAAGTTCCTGCCGAAGGTGAACGTAGAGCCAGCACTAGCCCCGTAGATCGCATGTACACTCTCGACGTAGGCAATGGTGGCGGTTTCTTTTAAGCTCTTCAAATCGTCGATATAGGCCTTAAAATCGATGCCCTCATCGTTATGGGAGAACACAAATTTATGGATTATCTTCGCTCGATCGCTAAGTGCTACGTAAGCACCTTGGCTACCAGTATCAATTCCTAATACTACCACACCGCTCCTTGGTCTGCTTATAATATACTAAGCAATTAACCCAATAAATCAAGGATGGATTAGTGGGAAAGAAACACAAGACAATCATGAAAGAGGCGCTTAACGGTAAGCCCTATAACCTCAGACCAACCAAAGCCCTCAGGCAAAAGATCGACATGGCAAAAGGCCTTGGCGTTGATGTGGCAGCTAACATAAGATTATGGCTTGATGAATGGTTAGATGAAGAGATCAAAGCCCGCACCGGCTGTGAGCATGTACTCATTCCAGGCGAACAAAATAAGCGCTTCTAATGAATTGAATCGCCTTGCGAAGGGCGATCAAGCCCTACATCGCCAGCCCGGATATCCTCAGAGAGAGCGATAACCTCGTCATACAAATCGGCTACAATCTCTAGTATCTCAGCCTCACAGTGGATCTTAGATTCATTCTCTTCGAGGCGATCTAGGAGCTCATCCTCTACGATCTTAAGTAATTTCTTTTGAAAGTCGGAATAATCCATCGATCACGACCGATCGGGCTCAATACCCAGAGCTTTGCGGTAAAGGTGCTCGCTGAGGTACGCCTCAGCCTCATCATTCTTATGGCAAGCTTTGATGCCCACCCACTTATGGGTTTCACTCACCACATGTTTCACTTCATGAACAAGGACCGCAGGAATGCACTGACCTGGTTTTATCCAAACGTAGATGGCCTTAGGCTTTGCGTCCTTATTGAACTCGGTGGATCCTTTAGCATCCTCATCGTATTCACTCTCATGATCAAAGTGCTTTTTGACGTAATCGATAAAAGCCTGCTGCTCCCAGCCAAGGAAGAAGTAGTAGTCGAAGTCATAGAGTTCTGAGTAGTAATGGACTGGGCTCATACAAGCTTACCTATCCATCTGCCACGCTTATTTAGAACCATAGGGATTGATCGGGCCTCGCCATTTAAAATCATTAGCGAGCCGATTAGGGGCCTTTTAAGATTGTTATCGTTATATTCAAACGCCAAGGCGTCGTCATCGATAAGGCATCCGGTTTGTGCTGCGAAGTATAGGCCTAAGCTATTTGCCCAGTACTGGACGCCCATCGACTCATGGTAGTGCCCTTGGACCATTGACATTCCCATGCTCTGAGAAGCTTTTACAACACTGGCTGATTTACCGTGATGAAAGTAGCAGAGTGCGCCATTTGACATCTCGATCGTGAGATCATAGTGCCATTTCCACTTTGGGCCAACGCCGTAGATTTCGTTATAACTTTTAAAGATTTGTTTCGGAAGGCCAGCCTTCTTTTGCTTTCGATAGAAAAGCGAACCGTGATTAGATTCAATGAGATCCATCACAGGGAATAGCTTATAAAGCTTATCGATCCACGCCTTAGCCTTACCTAATTCATCACCTGGTGAGTGCAGATCTGGGTCAGGATCGTGAAAGCTCCACGCATGACCATCTACCTCATCGCCAATTTGAATCACTCTGTCGGGCTTATACTTACGTTTAATAGCCTTCAGGAATGCCATTGTATCGGGGTGGCAGAAAGGGAAGTGGAGATCGCCAATAACTAGTACTCGAGAGTTTTTCTTCACTCCCTAAATTTCATCATACTGCTAAGTAATTAGTAAGCAGAACTAGACTTGTTTTCTTTTGTGTGACAGCGTTCGCGCATAATTCGTTTTCGCCACCTTCGGGCACTCGCACTCATTCAAGGGGCGCTTGCAGAACCAGCATGTGTCCATCGAAACCTCCATGTACACTTTAGCGTACATACGCTATTTCCGCCACTCTCACCTTGGCGGATAAAAACCCCGCTCGGGCTGGCTCCGGACCGGTCGCACCGTTTCTAGAACCAACCCTTGCGGGAAAACCCTATCACCGCATGGCCAGTCGCGACTCTGGCTGAACGGCTATTTGTTGCAACGTTCAAGATGGCTTTCGCATGCACGCTATAGCCAAACTCTGCGTGTCTCCAGTGGCGAACCTATTTCAGTCATGATCAAGCTACGTTGGCCGATCAATCCGCTACCACAGCTTTCCACGCCGCAGACGACGCGGGTTTAAATTAATTTATCAAACCATTTTATATCTTCAGTACTCCTTGGCCTCATTACCGCTGTCATGTAGTTTGGACCGCACTCGTGTTTTCTAGATTCAAGGCCCACAAGGTCCTTCATGATAAAAGGAATATCCGTTTTAAAAGTTTCCCGACACTTCGGACAAAGATAATCCACAATAGGAAGACTGTGTTTTTCGGCCCATTCTTCGGCGCCCGCGTTCGGATAAATCACTTCTGGCCTCCCATAAATTTCCTCAGCCGTTCCGCCGTGGCGCGGATTTGCGAAATCAACCTACTGCTCTCTGGGCCGCCCGCGTATTCGCCGCTCGTCTGATCATAATAAACCTCGAGCTTTTTCTTTGCATCATCCAATACCTCCAGCGCCTTCTCAAGCAAGCGCATGACGGGCTCATATTCTATTACATGGATATTGGTTGAGCTCGGATGATCATGAGGTTCGCCCTCGCTAACAAAGTCATAGGGGTCGCCATGGGCCATTGCAAGATCTATCCAAAACTCCCTCGCCGGGCGCTCAGGGGTGGTCATGTGAGCCTCGTCCATTTCCAGCGCTTATGCTCGAATGTTATCGTGAGCCACAGCTTTTTAATAAAGCCAAGTGGCTGTTTGTCGCCCGCCCCACACATCATGCAATAATAATTTCCATCCCAGCGGTATATTCCCGGGTCACAAAAATATTTACAACACCGACATTTCGGCATGGTTTTATTGAGTAAGTGAAAAAACAGTCCAAGCGTCCACCTTAAAATAAATACTTTCATGTCTCCTCCGTTGCGCGCCCGAGGGCTTTATTAATGTCCTTCGCAAATGCGTACCCCTGCGAGGAAATGGACATGGCCGACAAACTTAGCCAGAATTTTACTCTTGCCTCAACGCGCTCAATGGCGGAACGCAGCTTTTCATTGTCGTCCGAAAGCGCCGCGATTTTGTCTTTATATTCCATTCCTATGCGGCATTGAGCATCAAGGTATTGGTCCAGTTCCTTCACGCGAAGCTCAAGGCGGTCGGCGCGAGCTACAAGCTCGTCGTAAATAGGGCGAGCAACAGCCTCACTCTGGCCGGTCGGCGGCTCTGCATTACTGTTCGCCATCTCGTTTAGCACCTCAGCCATGAGCGGCGTTATCGGCGGCGCGGGGGGTTGTTGGTCCCGCTCATTGCCATAACCCCCGCCATGCTCATTACATAATTCGCTCGGCCGATATCCATGATAAAAATTCATACAACCAGGGACACAACATCTAGTCACTTGCGCCTCCCGTCGGATTTGGTTTTTTATAAGAGCGCCGCCGCATTATGTTTCTAATTGCTGCCCTCAAATATTTGACATCAAAATCCTCGGCTCCAGCCTTTCGAAGTTTGCCAATAGTCGTATAGCCGCCAGCTTCTAGCATCTCTTCAACATTCGTGTTGGTGCCGCCCTCTAACTGCGCGAGGGTTGTACACGCGCAAATATATCCTTGACCAAATTTAGACATCACACACCATCCCGCGAGCCGAGGGCGGCGGTAACGTGCTCTGTAAAGGCGATAGACATTTCGTACTCTGGCGCAAACCCCATGCGGTATTTTTCAATCATCGTAATCGCTTCGCGCAGCAGCGCCGTTTGCTCGCGGACTATCTGCGCGCACTTGTAGCCGTTATCAATGCCTACCTCAAGCTCAGAAATGCGAGCCCGAAGGCGCTTAACCTCATCCACTAAAACAGCAATATCGTGCTCACTCATCGGACGTCTCCAGTATCTTTCTAATCTCATGATTCATATCTTGAAGCTGTTCGCCCGAGTCCCCCACGGTGCCCTTAAGCTCGTGGTAGGTTTCGAGCTCATTGTCGCGCGCACGCATGGCGTAGAGAATGGCCATGTCTATGTCGCCACCGATGAGCATTTTGTTTTCATTGTTCCAAAAGTTAAACTGTTCAAGCAAAAGCGCTGCGGCCTCGCCCTTTTTATCCTTGCTCGCCGATTTCAATAGCTCTTCTAGGTCGGTCATAAAATTTCTTCCACTGTTACGCGGGTTCGTTTGCCAACGAATTGATAAAGCCCCCCTGGCCCTGAGGATCCGGGCATAATAATTCTAGCGCCGCTATCAAGAACCGCTTCACTCCATTCGGTTTCAAACTCCGCCCGCAAAGGCTCGCGCCAGGGGCCATCAATATCGTCGGGATGAATGAATTGAACGGAAAGCTTTTGATTAACCGTCAGTTTATCATTTGGTAAATAGAGCCCATAATACCCACCTTTGTTTACCGGATGATCGGCAACGATTACCATCTTCGCGCCACACGACCTCACAATATCACCCTGCTTATATTCGCTCATCGCTTTTCCCCCCGGCGCTTGGCGCTCTTCCCAAAGCGCTTGTAATTTAACTCCTTCGCATACATCTGAATAAGATCCAGCGTCGGCGATATTCCTAAAAGCGCCTCGTTAATAATCTTCGTGCAAATCATTTTAATAGCCTCGCGCCTCTGGCCAGCGTTCAATTTATGCTTGCTCTTCGGATCTTCCGGCCAGTCCTTGATGGCGGCGTTGATGCGGGATTTAAGAGTTGCCACTTGAATCCTTCCACGGCACCTCAATTGATTGAGCGCCCTTTAGCTGAAGTGTTTCGTTTAATTGGTATTCGTTTCGCTTGGCTTGAAGTTTCGCGCTGTGTTTTGCGAGCGCAAAAGACCCATCCTCTGTGCGCTTTGCGAAATACGCCACGCCAATGCCAAGGCAGATCGCTAAAAATACAATCGCGACAACAATGATTGCCGCCATCACAACGCCGTTTTCTATGAGCAGCGTTATAATTTCCTTATCCATACTCATCCTCTCTAGTAAATCCCCAACGCCAAGCGGGATTAGCTCGTGTGTTGCCTGGCGCGGGGAAGGTTAATTAACTTTTCCAATATCCAATTTAATATAGTTACTGTCTGCATCCTCAAGGCCACAATTACCTCGCTGATTGTGTTTGTCGCAAAACATTCGCACCTCAACACCATACGGATCGCTCTCATGTCCAGACCGGCAGTAATTCTTTTTTAGTTGATATGTTGTTGTGGCCCGCTGAGAGCAGCCCTCTTGGTCACAGAAATTTTCTTCCCCACCATAATATCCAACCTTCTCGCCAGCCAACACGTATTTGTAGCCTAGATAACTTGCGGCGCCTTCCATGTTATGAGCAATACTTTCCTCATAGAGCACGCGGCCCTTTCTTAAGTACTGTGCTTTTACGCTTATACGCCACTCATCTCCGCTCAATTCGCTTTCTTTGTATCGAGGCACTGTTATTAAACGAACCTCATCGAAAGCCTGCGCATCAGGTCTTAGCGCTCTTCGCGGGTTGCGATCCATCCTCATCTCCTTCGTTTGCCAGTCCACGGGGGACGGCGGGTTTATGTTAAACTAATTTCCTCTGTTTTAAATTTCCTTGGCTCTTTTAGATCAATCGTTGATGTGCATTCGCGACAAAGCCCGAGCGTCTGGGCGCACGACAAACAAAGCTTCTCTTGATGTGTTGATGACCACTGCATTTCAACTTCACAGACGCCACATTGGTTTTCTGTGAACGCCTGGCCCGCCAGTGTCGATTCCCTATAAAAACAGCACACGCAATACTGCGCCAGCTTGCGCTCTTTCTTCTCTGGGTCAGTTAAAAACTTCAGCGCTAGCCGAGAATAAAGTTGAATGCGTTCCTTATTTCGATCAACGGCCCATTGAATGTCTCGCTTTTTTAGCTTCATAAGTGGCGTTTTCACTCGCCCTCCCTTTTTACACCCCGGCGCCCGCCATCGAGCGCGGCGAGTTCATAAAGTTTGATTACCGTTTTCTCAGTGCCGTCAAAAACCTTGCGCGCCGAAAGCGACACAATCTGTTTGTCGTTTTCAATAATAGAGGCCTCTTGCAAAAGATCGGCTGGACCCTCAATACAGTTCGACACATCAGATTCGCTTCTGCGGTCTTTAAAGTGAAAGCTATACTCAGCCATAAGTGGGCAGGAGATCGTCAAAAGGCGGCGCGTTTTTATTTGTTTTAAGTGAATTAGCGCCGACCTCCGCCACGCCAAATATTGTTTTGAAGAGAACATCATAGGCCTGCCTCTAACTTGGGCAAGTCGCTTGGAGTTTTTCTTGATGCCCACACGTCCAGGTAGTTCGCACTCGAATAAGAGTTTCATGCCGGCCACTCCTCACGCCCCATGTACTTGTGGTTGATGAACTTGCTGATCTTTGGCTTATGCAGGCGCCCAAACGACTGGACCATGATGCCCGAATAGTGCGTGTCGTCGACCGCTACACCCTTAAGCCGCGTCACTCGGCGTTCGATCACTCTTCCACTGATCGAAAGGATTTCGTTAAAGTGCAGGTCGTTCTGCTGGTCGTAGCGCGAGCGGGTGGGCGGCGCCTTTGCCCAGGCTGCGAGTTTGCCTTTTCGTAAAAATGCTTCTGGTGTCATTCCTTGATCCCCCCGTTAGTGATTAAAAATTCCCTGATTCGCGTTTTAAGATTGCCGGGCTCAAAGTTCTTTTCGGCCCAGGTTAAGTACTCCACGGGGACGTTTGAGAGTTTTTGCCCCCGATATTTTCCGATGGGCATAACAAACTCCGTAATCGGCCCGGCTATGGACCGCACGAAGCGCTTAAGGATTCGCCCCTCGCCAAAGTCTACGGCCCAAAGATGCCCGTTTTCACACACCGCCCCGCCGGGGTGCCGTTTGTTTGAGCTTGTCTGACAGCGCGGGCAAAGAATTACCTCTTGATACTGACCCATTATTCCCCCCTCTCAAGCGCCCGTGAGCGCTCGCTTCTGTACCAGTGGGGGCGCTCTGTGGGCGCAAGGATTTCCACCTCGTCCTCAAGGTAACTTAATTGCCCGACCTCATAGCTTGTCTCATAGGAATTCGTCGTCACGTCGAACACACAAATGCCCACATACTGGTCTCTCGCGCCCCCATACCGACACTTCGCCGTTCGCATATAGGTTGGCCACCGGGTCTTTCCCCCGTGCTCGGCCGGCGCTTTTGCGATGGAAATCATTTTCGTAACCATTTTGAAAATATCGCTCGAGCCATGGATGTCCTCCATGCCAGGAGCAACCACCTTCGCCTTCCGGTCCCGCTTTCTGATGTGAGCCACCAGGATCACCGGAACGCCGTGGTCTTTGATAAGCTCCTGCATTTTCATCAGCGCTTTTTTGTAGCCACGGTTATCGTCCTCGTCCCCGTGGTCCATGTAGTGAAGGTGATCGAGGATCACAAGCTGAGCGCCGTCGGCTCTGGCCGCCTGAACAAAGACTTTTGTAAAATCCTCGAGGCCAAAGGGCTCTCCTCCGTCCCGAATATCGATGAGGTCCCTAAAGGCCCTGATTTCTTTTTCAGCCTCGGGGTAGTACTTGCTTAAAAAAGACTCCTGTTTCCCGTGCGCCCACTTGAGGTAGTCCGGAAGACCCGGTGCGCGCTGGGGGTCTGCATAAAACCGTTGGACTGCGGCCTTGTAGATGAGCCGCTCTTCGACCTCGCCTGGGTAGGATTCAAGCGCTAAAAAATAAATGCGCTTTCCGCGTCTTGCGGCGTTTAGGGCAATTTGCGAAACGAGCTCCGTTTTCCCCACTCCGCTCGGCGCGGTGATAAGCACCAGGTCGTTTTTCAATATCCCCTCAAGGGCGTCGTCGAGATAGTTCACGCCAAAGGGGATCAGGTCCTCTTGATTCTTCCCTCGCTGCTTTGTGCGCTCGTCGATGAGCGAGCCAAATTTTCTCATCCCTAAAAATCCACTCATTTTTTAAAAACCTCTGGGAAAATTTCCTTAAAATGCTGATAAGTTTTCTTATGGCTGCGGTGATACCAGTTTACCCATTGCCACAAAGTTGGTCCCCCGCCATCTCCGCTCCCAATACGTTTGTGATTATCAATCCAGCACGACGTCCCCTCGCCGTTAACGACGATGTTGTAATTGCCGCTTGCTGTGCGCTTAAAAGTAAAGCTGTCGCCGCCGACCGCAGCTGAGCCAGACAAGCGCTCAAGCCCATCAAGGCAATCCATGCTGTAAATGCGCTCAAAGAGGCCAGAGTCTTTTTGAAACTCAAGCGCCCGTTTAAGTGCCGTGCGTTCTTTGAGCTCGCTCTTCTTTTCTTCCGTCGCCGGGAAAAGGGCGAGCATGTCTTTTTCGGAATATTTCTGAGTCGTGAAATAATAATCGCTCAAAAGCTTCACGGGCCTGGGGTTCGCTGGGTCCTTCCAGTGCAGAAAGCCGGGCACCCTCAAAAGCCGCGCCGGATCTTTGGCCTTTGTGTCCGCGCTATAAAACTCAATCATGCGCGGGAGGATTTCGCGGTAATTTTCTTTTGTCGCACTCTTGTCCGCGTCGAAGTACACGTGAAGCCCGCGCCCACTATCAACCACCGACGTGGGCTTTGGCCCCCTAAGCACTCGCGCCATGAGGTCGTCTTTCGTTTCGTTTTCTTCGGGGTCGATGTCCACAGCCCACGCCAATATCTTTGAGCACGTGTCATAAGTGCGACGCTCTCCCTCGAACTGGTTCACGGTTAGGAAAATGCCCCACTTTTTTTCGTTCAGCTCAAAAGCCTCGTCAACGGAGCGGATAAGGCGCGGGGGCTCGAACTCCTTCTTGTTATCCTTGAGCGCAAACAAAAGGCGGTTTTCAATAAAGCTCATTGGCCACCGCCCAGGTTCAAGCGCTTCATGGCTTCGGCGTAGGAGGAGCTTTTCGCGGCGCTAGCTTCGTGTTGCCATTCCACGTAGTCCTGCCAGTCTCCGCCGCAGAACGTCGAGAACTGCTTGATGTACTTTTTCTCGGTCTTTTCGGCGGCGACTTTTTTCGCGTAGTTTGAAATCGCTTTGCAAAAATTTTCAGCGTCTTTTTCGTTTTTAATTTCTTTGGCCAATAATTTTAAACCACGCGCCAGTCCTTCCTTCCTTGGATATTCTGATGCGTAAACTTTCTCAATACTGGCCAAAAAGACTGGATCATTTTTTTTTGGCTTATTATTCTTTTCTTTATCTTTATCTAGGCGCTGTTTTTCCGCGTCACTTGCGCGCGTATGCCGCGCTTTTTTTGAGTCCCGATCTAATAAATTCAGCAGGATAGGCATAGAAATTTCAACTGAGTTTTCCGTGAGATTATACGAAAGCAGACCATTTGCGGCGCAAACGTCCAGCAAATGCCGGAGGTTTGCCGGGGAAATGCGGAGCTTTTGCCGGACAATTCTCGGATGAAAGTGGAACAAACAGTCCGCCTCTGTTAGCTCCCCATCCTCCGGTTTTTCGAGTTTCCGGGCGCACATTTCTTGCAACAAAAAGAAACATAGCCCGGTGTGTCCAAGCTGGTCTAAAAGGTCGTTGATCGACCGGCCCTCATGCATGTCAGTGAAGTGTTTAAACCATTTCACTTTGAGCCCCCACGGCGCGCCCCAAGGCCTCATAAAATAGCGAGTCTATAAAATCCATGATCTCCCCCGAGATGTTTTCTAGTTGTTGAATTTGAATTGTTTTCTTTGATGTAATCCGCGCCAAAAGCCGCCGAGATACGACACAAAATGATGCCGAAATGAGCGCTGACGCAACCCTGATTTTTAATAAGATATAATGTTTTTAGATATTTATCTTTAGTGTGTACAGGACTTAAAATCCTGGGCTTCGGTAAAACGGGCGTGCCAGTTCGAGTCTGGCTCGGGGCACCAAGTGGTTGAATTGTTTCACGGAAATCTGCTGAGCTACTGGTGATCTGCGTATGCATGGTTGCTGTGCATAATGGCGTAATACGACAAGAATTAACATAAAGTGATGCCGATTTGATCCCACTCTTTTTACTCATCGTCAGTCTCGAGATTTAGAAGGTTTCGATGCGCGGACCTATCAACGCCGGCCAGGTCCGCATAGAGGTCAGTGGTTGCGCTTGAGGCGTGCCCAAGGTTGGCCTGTAAAACCTTTTTATTGCCTCCGCTTGCGATGAAAAGCCTGCCATGCGAGTGACGAAGCCCGTGTGGTGGAACGTCGAGCCCCACGGCCTCACAGACCCTTTTAACAAGAGTGTTTATCCCTCGAGGCTTGTAGTGTCCGCCTTCGGGGCTGGGAAGTAAAAAGTCTGTGGGCTTTGTGTTCGGGCGACGAGCTAAATATTCTTTCAATATCCGCTCAAGCTCGTCAGACATTGGCACCTCTCGCCCCTCGAGATCCCCGGACTTGGTGCCGCGCTCAATCTTCTTTGAAACCTGAGTGTACCGCTTGTTCACGCTTATCGCGTGGCGCTTAAAGTCCACATCTTCAATCAAGAGCGGAAGCATTTCGGATTTCCTTAGGGCTGCCATCATGAGGATTGCAATAATAGGGAGTGCGGCCGGCGAGACATCTTTCTTTGCCGCCCACAAAAGCCTCTTCGCCTCGCTTTCGGCCTTAAGGTGCTTAGGTGTTTTTTTGCCGCGACGGCGACCGTCGAACTGAATGCCGGCAACCGGATTCGCTTGTGTGAGCGGGACGGCCTCGTTCATTGCGTCTTTGAAAACCTTTGATAAAAGCGAGCGCACCCGATCCCGCGTCTTTGGGTCGGCGCCGTGCTTATCAACCACATCAGCGAGACATGCCTTGACCTCTAGCGTGTTGATCTTTGAAACCTTTTTACCGCCAAGGATTCTTTGGATATATTTTTCAAAGCGCTGAACATCTGATGCCCACGTTGATTCAGGATAGTTCCGCTTTCTTTTCGGGAGCCAGGTTAAATAAAAATATTCCCTTAGCTGTGGGCCCGCGCCCACATGATAAAAGATCCCGCCACGCATCGCCGCACGCTCAGAGTATTTTTGGTTATACCACGCATCGGCCTCTCGTTTCGTGAGAAACAGGGGGCTCTTTACTGGCTCGCCCTTGATGCGAATGGAGCGTCGAAACTTTTTTGACATAGATTATTAAAACTTTCCGTCTACGGTGCTTGCGTTAATGAATTCAGCGAAAGAATCCGCCGCAATTAAGCGCTTGCGCCGAATGCGAACGGACCTTAACTCGCCGTCTTTTATAAACCTCTCGATGGAGCGCCTTGAATAGCGAGTCTTTTCCATGACCTCTTTCATCGTCAAGTACTGATGCTCAACTTGTTTTAATTTCTTAGCTGCCATAAAACCCCTCCAATACGTTCAATAAAAAGCTGAGGCGATGCCGGGCGCGACTCCGGCTCTGGCTTTTTCTCACCCGAAGATGATCAGCTATTTCAGCCAGCCTTACTCCATCAGGCGTGTCTCCATGTGGTGATACGCAGAACATGTTCTGGCCACAATGCTACCACGCCGATTCGCCTCAACATTAGGACCTGATGCTAACAAGTCCTAATATTCAAACGATCACCAAAACACCAGCACCGCCGCGACGAACACGATAAGCCCGATGCTCACGGCCGCCTCGCGGGTCATATCTTTTCCAGCCCTGTCAGCCCCTTAATCCCAACCAGCGCAGAAGGTGGCTGCGGGACTTCCGCCTTTGTATTTCTCCACAGATGGAGACAATGCGCGTGGTTGTTAATGTATTCGCTTTTCTTGGGATGAAGCTGAAAAACAACCTCATCATTCGTCCAAAATAAATCTTTTACAAAACACATCTCTTCCCATGTTGGCGTTCGTTTTGCCGTTGAAACAGATACATGCTCCCACTCTTCAAGGCCATCGAGGGGTGAGCAGACAACCCTAAGTGACAAATTTATTTGATAAGGGTTGGTGATCAAGAATCTACCAAATCTATCATCTGGCTTGGTACGCCAAGGTCCGGAAACTTCACGATAAGAATTTAGTACAGACAAGTTCATTCATCCCCCTTCGCCGAGGCCTCAGCCGCTGCGGGCGCGTTGAGGGCGGCGATTAGGGCGTCTGCAAACTCTACAGCTCGTTTGCCGGTTTCTTTTCTGCTGGGATAACTGTTCGCACAAGACGCAATTAACCCCTGCATCGCCATCGCAGCGAAATACTCTCGCTTGGTGAGGCCGATTTTTAGGTCAAGATCATTCCCGGCGTGGTCGGCGCCAATCATAAAAGTATCAATGGCATCATTCGCATTAGTTTTCATTCTGACCGCCCTTCGCGCCCCTGAACTTGGCGAGGGCCTCTCGCACCCTGTTTCTCGCCCAGAGAGTCCACGCATTCTCATGATTTATAGTTCTAACCGAGTCGCTCGCGGGCGTTTCGTTTACGCTTGTCAGCGCCTCCACCAGCCCATGCACACGCTCGGCGTAGGCGTTGAGCCTTGCGTCCTTGTTCCCTTGGTGCATGCCCATGATGAGCTTTTGGAGTTCGGCTTTGATTTCGGCTTTGGTCATCGCTGAATCCCCGCAGGGCTTTCAATGATTTCATATTGAACGCCAAGGCGCTCGGCTAAGCCCTCATCAAACGGATGGACCCAGCGTTTTACCTCAGCGTCCCACCTGAAGTTGTTTTTCTTTAATAGTTCTTGAGTGACCTTGTCATCATAGTGAGTCTCAACGGACATAATGATACCAGTAAACCCGTGAGGCTTTCTCTCTGGCGGCTCTGAAGGCATCCTTGATTTATCAGCACCGTTATAGGGATCGTATTTTTTCCCGACAGGCTTAGCGGGGCTATCGACAATGCGCTCCCCCTCGTCTAATTCATCAGCACAAAACTGAGTGCCGTATCCTATGAGAGCAAGGGCGCGGCCTATGGCGCCTGTCTCGGCTTTCTCTATGAAGTCCGCGAAGCCTGCATAGGTTTCAGACTTATGAGATGTGGCAATCACCCGTCCCGTCTCATCGCTCACCGTGGCTTTGGCTGTACAAGACTTATCCGTCACCGCGACAAGCTCTGTGCTGATGGACCAATTCGGGTGATCTTCTCTAAACCACACAAGGCGATACTTGACCTCTAGATAGTCTTTGCCCTTGAGTTTTAGAAGCGGCAGATATGTTCCCTTGGCGGTTACGTGAACCATTTGGTTTGAAAGCGCCTGCGCTGCGGGTCGGCCTGTTGACAGGTTTTTAATTTGTTCCACGGCCTTGTCGAAATTCTTTGGGGCCGTGCCGTTTGCATAAAGCTTTGCAAACGCTGTTTTTAGTTGGCCAAGTTGAATCTCCTGCGCGGGACTTAGGCCCTTGGGGCTTGCCTTTGATTTCTCAAGCCACGCGATGTAGCTTTCGGCGTCTTTTCTGGGGATGTCTTTTAATAGCTGGCCCTTATATTTCTGACCAAACTCTATTCTAAAATCGCTCATTTTTATTTCCCTTCATGTAAACCCCCACTCCAATACAAACTAAAATAACTAAAAACCAAAGCGCTATCACTTAAGCGCTCGCCACTTTTCAAGCAAAGTGAATGGATCTATGTAGCCGTATAAAAAAGCATCGATAAGATATTGTTCCATAAGCTGGCGCTCAACTTTCGCAGCGATTTCTTTACACTCACAAAGTGTTGCGCCACAAATCTTGCAGCGCGGGCTTGGCTGTGCCATCTTATTCTCCATACTTCCATCGGTCTTTAGCGTCGTCATAAGCGCGAGAAGCCATGTGCGAGTAAGCGTCCTCATATAATTCTTGCTGATAGGTCGCCTCAACCTCGGCCATCTGCTCATCCGATAGAGGACTGTTGTCGTCCTCGAATGTGGCGGCTCGGACATAGGCGCCCTCTTCAAACTGAAAATCAACATCGTCAACCGAGACAGCTCGGTCACCTAAAAAGTATTTCCTCACTTTGACACCTCACTTGTGGCGGGATAGAAAGCGGCTTCGGGGAGAGAATCAGTCGCCCCGGAGCCTAACCACAACGAAAGGATAATTTCCGTTATGGACTTTATTGAATACATTGAAAAAACATACGTCTTCATAAAAAATAATCCGCACATGCTATGGCCTACCCTTGTCGCAATGGCGCTCAGTAGCGCGGTTACGGCGGCAATATTTAAAATATTCATAAACAATCGTAGTAAGGACCCCGAGCAAAAAGCCGATAACAATCAGAAGAAATTGAATTATCTCAAATGTCTCTTGTGTGGTTCTACCAACATTTTCCTCTCCAAACGCCATGAGGATGGGAAAGGCAACAAGGTGTTTTACGTGACCTATCCCTATGAATTTACCTGCAATGTTTGCGGCGAAATTAGCGGCTTCACCCGCGACGAGTTGATGAAATACGAATTCATAGGACAGCCAAAGCCCAAAGAAAATGGCGGCGACTACGACCAAACGTTGAAGTCGATTAAAGAGACCATGCGTAAGGGGCAAGAGGCTATCGACAGATCTAATAGCTTTCTTCCTTAAATTTCCTCTCTCAACCGTCACATTCATACAATCCTCGTAAAATCTTTACAAACCCCGGCCCGAAAAACACGCGCGCGCATTTTTTGGGGTAAGGCTGTTCAATTGTTCTTTCAAAACCTAGTTCAGCTTGCTTCACCCGTTGCGGGCAATAGTCCGACCGACCGAAGGCCCTCGATAAGAGTCGATTTTATCATCCCGTCTCTTGCCGAAGGCGTGTATTGGCCGCGCACTATTTTGTATCGAATCGTCATTCTGACGTTTTTCGACTTGAGAAAATCGTCCACAGAGTCTTCTCCGACCATCTGGACCCATTCCTTTATAAGCGCCCTTAGTTGTCTTTGTTCGCTGTTCATTTGAGTAATGTACATCATACGGTGTACAAATGTCAACTATTGTAAACCAATAGGGGTATTTTTGTACATTCGCCAATGATTTAAGCTGGATATGAATGGCAAAATATCGCGAACTATTTAATATTGAGATGGGTAAAAAGCTTAAATCCCGGCGCATCGAAATGGGATTTCGCTCGCAAGCAAAGTTCGCCGAAGCCATTGGTGTCTCGCGAAACGCCGTCGCCCTCTGGGAAACCGGGGTGAATGGCATTGATGACGAAAACTATCCAGAAATAAAAAAAGTCCTTAAGGTCGGAGACTCATTCTTCGACAGTAATGACGATGCCGAGGTCGAAAACCTTAAAATCATGAATCGTCTATTAATGGACCAAGTGAAGGCCCTTGAAGCCCAGCTGAATGGCCAGCCCCTAGGACCCGGCCCCCGCGATAAAAACAATAAGCCGCTCAAGCGCCGTTAGAATAGTTTTCATATCCTTTAACGCTTGCTTTTTCTTGTTACGCCTCTGCCTCAACCCCCGACTCTTTTTCTTCACACGCCCCTCACATTTCCCGCGCCAACGATTTACTCAAAGTAACCTTGTGTAGATTTCTACAAACATTTTTTATTTATGTATATTCAAGACTTTTCACAAGCTTAGCGCGGCATAATGATAAAGATTACATTTGTTAAGATTGTTAATTCTCTAAAGTTAATTGGTTGAGCGCCCGATGAGCTGGGCATGAAAAAATATATACTGGTTTTATCTCTATTGGCGGGGTGTGCGAGTCCGCCCAAGCATTATGTGTTGCCTGACCCAGTGAAGGCTTCGCGAGTCGGAGAAAACAAATTTATTCTTAGTTATGATGGCGATCCCGGCGAAACGATGCCCGAAGCAACTCAAGAGCTTCGGCGCCGAGCCGCGAGTCTAACCGTGAAAAACGGGTATTCTTTTTTCGCTATTGAAAATATCCGGGATACGTCAGGCACGCGCACGACCGCAATGGCCTATCGGAACATGGGGTTTTCAAAGCAAGTCGTTATTCCACAGCTTGAAGCTGAAATGACGATGTTTAAGACCGAGCCCGGCCATGGCGCCATGAATGCACAAGTGGTTCTTCAGGATCTAAGAGAAAAGGGCGAAGTGCCCTAATCAACAGGAGTCAGCAATGAAAAGACTAATATTGTTTTCCGCCTTTTTTTTGATAACGGCTTGCGGCTCTGACGGCGACGATGCCCCTGGCAACAAAGGAATAACCGCACTCTGGACAAACGCCACAAACAGTTTTTCTTTTGACGCCTCGGCCTTCACGCTTCCCGTTACGGGCGGGGCAATGACGTTTATATTTACTGGCGGTGAGCGCTGCGATTGCACGGTTGATGTTATCGGGACTGAGGCGGCGGGAAACTATGTATTGTCGTCCTGTGGTTACACTTCGGGCGGCGCCGGCGATCCAGGATGCGCTAGCATAAATTCATCTGGCAGCTATGAGGCCCAGGGCACAAACATGGAACTTTGCGATAGCGGCGGCTGTGTTCTGTATCATTAAAAAACCGTCTCAATTTTAGACACTTTCCCGCCCAGGTGACATTAGATCACCCTGGGACGTGATATCACTTTTCGAGATTTTGATATCATTATTTGCTTGACGCGATATGCATAAAATGTGTATATTATGTGTATGCCGACGATCTACACGATAAACAATAAAATCAGACTAGTGATCCAGACGAATGATCACGCTCCGGCACATGTTCACGTTATCGTCAGAGCCGAAGATGTTGAGTTTAAGGTTTATCTCGCAGATTTGTCGGTTGAGCATGTTTCCGACAAACAGCTTTCGGCGAGCCTAGAGAAAATGGTTGTGAATTTTATTAAAGACAGAAAGCAAAAAATACAGGAGAAGTGGAATGAAATCCAAAAAGATCAATAGAATGAAAGAAAGTATTTTAAGTGAGGCTGACTTCCGCCCGGAGAGTGTGAAAGAGCGCGTAAACATGTTGGTTGCGGAAAACATTGTAAATGAGTATCGCAGACGGGCGGCCGAGCTGGGCATTGGTTATCAGACGCTCATGCAAATCAATTTGGCCAAGGCGCTGCAAATTCCCGATATTGAGGAGCGGGTCGCAAAGCTTGAGAAAAAGCGCGCCTAATTCATAGTCTCATTCACGACAGGCTCAACACTCCCAAGCGGCGTGATCTTCACACACCATTTTTTAGGGATAACCATGACCATAGAGGCCGCGCCATTTGTGGTATCAAGGCTTGATGCCACGGCAAGGCCCTGGCGTGTTTCGCTTACGATAAAGCCCACGGTTTGAATTGTGGCAAGCTCACAGCCGACCTTTTCCATGTCTGTCCAATCGCTGTCACTTTGCGCGTCCATCCATTCGATTATTACTAGAGGGTATTCTTTGATGTCGGTCATACTATCTTCTTATTCCATCGCCCGCGCTTATCTAAAACCATAGGTATTGAAAACGCTAAGCCGTCCTGAATGAAAAGCGATCCGATTAGAGGCCGCTTAAGATTTAATTTGTTGTACTCAAACGCCAGCGCGTCGTCGTCAACTAGGCACCCGGTCTGTGCCGCGAAGTAAAGGCCCAGTGAATTCGCCCAGTACTGCACCCCAAACTTTTCGTGATAGTGCCCCTGTACCGTGCTCATGCCCATTGACTGAGAGGTCTTAATAACGTCAGCAGATTTCCCGTGATGAAAATAGCAAGGGGCGCCGCTTGATAAGAGTATCGTGAGGCTCTTGTGCCATTTCCAATTCAGGCCAACGCCGTAAATTTCGTTATAGGATTTCATTACTCCGCGAGGGAGACCCGCCTTTTTCTGCTTTCTATAAAACAAAGAGCCATGGTTTGACTCTAGAATATCCATGCGGGGAAAGATTTTATGAAGCTGATGTATCCACCACTTGGCTTTCCCAAGCTCATCGCCTGGTGAATGCAGGTCCGGGTCTGGGTCGTGGAAACTCCATGCGTGGCCATCAATCTCGTCGCCAATAGAAATCACTCGGTCCGGCTTATATTTCTTTTTGATGGCGGCTAAGAATTTGAGCGTGTCGACGTGGCAAAAGGGAAAATGCAAATCCCCAATGACAAGCACTCTTGCGTTTTTCGTTCCCACTCGGACCTCCCTGTCGCCGTGGACAAAACATCACGCCAAACTTTTACTAATTCATATCGTCGTCTAAATCCATTCGAGCAATACAGCGCCAATCGGTGCCGTCGTAAAACCATGTTGTGACGTGCCCGTCTTGGGTCGTGATGTTTGTAGACCCGCAAATGAGCCCAGAACTTGTAACGTCGTAAACAATGGTCCCTTTAGAGACCACGACAATGACCTGCCCGGCCTTGATGCCTGCGCCGTCGAAATCGGTAATAGTGACGCCTGTCGTGTTGGTGTTAAAGTGTGACCAACCGGAAACATCAGGTGTTGTGTCTGAATCAACGAAGGTTCTAGCACTTCCTAAATCTAAAAAGCCCTGGGGCACTCCGCTTGCCTTGCCTTGTGTTGCGGCCTGAGCGCCAAAGCTTAGAAGAATGAGTAATGAAGTAAAAAGTGATTTCATAAAATATTTCCTATCTAGCGCTTGAGCGCGTTGCTATAAAAAGGCCCTCATCCCAAGACAAAGTTCTCGATGTGCCGCCTGCTGATTTTTCGATTTTTACGCCATAGACAAAAAGGTCGCCCGTCCCAGGTAAGCCCGTAGTTTGAGTGTGAACCAGGTTCCCGTTAATGTAGTATTTCGCTTCCGTCCCGGCCTCGTTTACATCAACCAAAAACACATCATTAACTGTGCCCACAGGCGAAACGCCAGTGTCTTCTGGGTCGCGTACTGTCGCCGCGGCGGTTACCGCCTCCCACTTGCCTGAGTTTACGCTGTGGGTGTAGCGATAATAAATCCCATCAGTCATGTCGCCAGACCCGGTATTGTCGATGAAACCAATATAGGCGGTGTATGTGTTGGTGCCGTCGGATACCGCGCTAAGGGCGACCCGCGCTGCGAAAATTAAGCGATGGCTTCCAATGCGAAGATTACCCGAAGAAATTAGACCGGCGCGAGCGGTTGTCCCCGTCCCCGTGATACAGTCCATCACTCCAATGGCGTTTTCGGTCGAGTTTACACCCGTGGAAGCTTGAGACACGGCCTGTCCCGACCCGCCGCCAGCATTTGAAAATGCGGTCAATGTGTCACGGTCATCGTGCTCAAAATCCCAGTGCCGGAACGTACTCCGCCCCATATCGGTAAGCGCATCAAAGATATCCTGTTTGTCCGCAATCCCACTCAATAATGTTTGTACTTGGTCATATACGGCATTTGACGTAATCGCATTCGTTGAGCCGTTCGTGACGGCATCTTCGACGGTGACTGATGCGGGGACCGCAAGCCCCGAGGCCGCAGCATGTGTTGCCATTTATGCGCTCTTGCCTTTTGCCATTTGAAAACTAATGGACGCGCCCGTGCCAGAAATTGCCGAAACTCTAGCGCGTACATTTAAGTACGGAAGTACTGAGCCCCCAGCATCGCTCCCAACCGCCGTGGTAAAGGAAAGCGATAGTGTGGCAAGCGTCACCCAATGCCCATCAAGAGAGGGGCTTGCGTGGTTTGACCCTTCAACGATAACCGTTGCAGTGCCTGCCCCCGCCGTAGTTGTGCCAAAAGCTTGCACCGAGAACGGCTGTCCGCTCATAAGCACGGCGTCGGTTGATCCTGTCGCCGCGAGTGCCGGCCCCATTTTTACGTCTGTGATACTCATTATTTCACTCCTAGTTTTTGTAATGTTCTAAGCCTTGATTCGCCTGTGGGTTTCTCGCCAACAAGTTTTTGAAAGTCTGAAAGGGCCTCTCTCGTGTGGGGGCCAGGGATGCCGTCCATAACGGCGGGACCGATTTCTTTAGCGCGAAGGGCGGTCTGCACCGCGAGCCATTGGTTTTGATCGAGTGAAACGACGGGGTTATAGATTTTGCGCCACAGGTAACTTGCACCTTGATAGGCGTGGCCTATGGCGAGCACGCCGATAATCGCGCACAAGCCTATGATTTGAATTTCCGCTGCGTCGAACATTTCTTTTCTCCTCATAAAAATGTATTAACTATCTCTGTCCCTTACTGAGTGAGAGTGGACAGCGTCCACCCACTTAAAAAAATCAGCGAGCGCATAGTTACTTTTTGCGCGATTGCATTGAGCACAACATGGTGTAACGTTCTCCATTTCATAACCGAGAGATGAATCAACCCGGTCAATCCCATTGTACGGCTTGGCTGCGGGCTCATGCCGATTCATTGGTGGGCAAAGACAATAAGAGCAGTTTCGGAAAATTATTTGCTCAACCTGTTCTTTTGAGAGATTGAACTCAAAACCTCTTTCCGCAGCCTGCCTTTTGTAGCGCCGCCAAACTTCGCTCACAGTGTTGGCGGCAAGCGCCCGACATCCGCAGCTGGATTTACCTGCATTGGCAAATCTTACGCGACTAAGAACAAGCTCCGTGCCACAGTCGCAGCGAACAAGCCAACGGGATCGACCGCGAACAGTCCCGGCCCGCTCAATTACAGCAAGCATGCCGTATCGTTTTCCTGTAATGTCTGTTCGCTTCCTTGCGTTCATTTGTTTCCTAGGTTTAAAAATACTCCGGCCAGCGATGCCATTGGCGTACAATCAGAACGGTTTTAAAAATCCAACTAGTTTCATTTTCGAAGAACCCTTGGTTGAGCGCTCGGTGTGATAGACACCGCCGCCGTCGTTTTGAATAACGCCGTCCTTGGTGAGACCTGATTCGGTGTTACCCTCGAAAAGGCGCATCTTGCCTGGCTTGTTTTCGTACTCGTGAAGAATGCCGGTGTGGCCCGACTGTCCTGGGGGGTAGTTCCATATAGCTATCGCGCCAGGAAGGGGGCGGATTTTTACTCTCTGAGATTTCGGAGTTTTATTCCACACGGTCATGCAGTGCTCGCCCGAAACTATTGGCGATTTGATCCCGGTTTTTAATTCAGCGTATGCAAGACAGGTCATCACGAAACTCATGCACCATGCCCACGAATCGGGCCCGTCAACGGTGTCTTGAATAAGCGCGACCATGGGGCCCTTGTTGTTTCCACCAGACTCTCTGATGCCGACGCAGGCCTGTGCTGCGAGAATGAAAAGGCCGCGAGCATCTTTTGTCGCTATCATTTCTTGAGCAAGGCCGTTTCCGGCTAGTTTTTTATCTAAGTAGTCGATCATTTTCTTTTCTAGTTTTCTCATTTGTTTATTTCCTTATTGGATAGGTATTTTTTTAAGAGCGTTATCGATAGTTAAAAACAAGCCGTCAAAGGCGCCGGTTATTTGTTTGCACTGAGCAAACTGACAGTTGTTCTGAATGTCGCGCCTGAGCATTTTGTAACTTTCATAATCAAGCCAAACAGACTTTAGTTTTTTCTCAATGCACTCAGGACTGTCCGCAGGCAATCGCACCTCTTTCCCGCTCATTACGTGAAAGCTCATGCAGTCCTCACTTGCGGGGAGCGTGATCGATGCTTGCCAGTCTGACGCCTGAAACGAGGCGCAATTACTTAGGGCGAGCAATAACCAAAAATTTACGAGCGGCTTTAATAACCTCATCGTCGATTTCCTTTTTTTGTTGCGCGGTTAATTTGTCTTTCCCGCCCTTGTTTTTGATTTCTGAGATTGCCTCGTCCATCGCCGAGTCCATTTGCTTTTGATCGAGTTCCCCGTTGACGTAATTGGCGCCCACGTTTAGTAAAACCAGGCCGTTGTTGGCGAGCCAGTTGGCGAAAAACTCCAGGACGAAATCAAGAAATGAGCTGAGCTTTAAAAGCCACGCGGTGTACGGCGAGGCCGCCAGGGCAAGGCGCAGTCCTGCTGCGCCCGCCTGTTTGATCCCCTTAAAGTCGTACTTTCCAGATAAGCCCATGGATTATTCAGCCAAAAGCTTTACAAGCTCTTCTTTGTATTCCTCTTTGACCTTCTCAAGCATGGGCTTGTCCCAGTCGCCAGGAATGAGTTTTTCGAGTTTATCGATTAGTGAATCGACAGCCTTTGTGGCGGGCTCAACAACCTTGGCCAATGGATAGCTCACATGCAAAGACAGGTTTTGCCCGTCGACATAGAGGCCTGCTTTCGCGCCATCACTCCCGATTTCCTTTTCATATATTGTTTTGCTCATTTACCTACTCCTTTGGTTTTTCAAGGTCTGAAACCTTGGTTTTTAATTGCGTAAGCCCATCCTCAAGCGCATCAATGCGCTGAGAGTGGTTTTTCTCTAAGCTCTCTAGAGACTCTTTTAATTCTTTTACGTTTGCCGCCATCATAAGAATGGCTTGTTCGATTTTGTCTAGGTGTTGTTGAAACTCGTTGACCTGTTTTGAAATGCCCTCGGTGAGAGCCTTGACTTTGCCCTTCATGGCAAACCAAACCACGGCGACAATGATCAGCGACTCTTTGAGCCTGTCAAAGGACTCAGGGCTTAAAATGTTCTTAAAGTATTCGACGTCTAAAAATTCCATTTTTCCCCCTGGCCGTCCTTGGCCCTAAAGTTAGTTATTCCAATTCGTAATCGGCACGCTAAACGTTAAGTGAATCGAATCCCCGCTTGCGATTGTCGCGGGCGCTGTTTCGGTGAGAGCCGATGAGTTGGCCCAGGTACCGCTTGCGCCCCACATGAAAACACCGACGGTGCTTGAGCTTGCATAGCGAACATCAAGGGGGTAGTTTGCCGTGCCGCTATCGACATACACGCCTTGTCCGACGGGTGTTCCGTTCGCCAATACAGATGGAAAACCACCATTCTGAATTGTGTAGCCGGTCGGCATGTTAACAACGAGAGACGTTGATGTGGGGGCGCCTGCAAAAGCCAAGTGCACGTCTACAATCATGTTCGCACCGCTTCGGCGCCAAAAACCTGTGTAGGTGGTATTTGCGATAAATGTCCCGGTGGGCGTGAAGCTTGTTCTTGTGATGGGAATGGCGCGAGAAACGATTTGCCAATTGGAGCCGTCGCAGACAATTTTTATAGATTCGTATCGCGTGGCAAGAGCCGTTGTTGTGGCTCCGCCGATTGTTTCAGAGCCGTTTCCGTCAATAGTGACGAGGTTTGTGCTCGCGTCGGTTTTTACGATCACCACCTCCATGCCAGTGCTAGACGCAGCGGCAGGAAGAGTTACGGTAAAGCCTGCGCTCGTGGCATCGCACGGGATAACATCGTCACTAGAGGTCGCGGTGTATGCCGAGGTTTTAGACGCGGTAACACTCCCCTTGGCACGTGCGCCAGAGGCTAGCTTCGCGCGGGTGACGTTAGAGTCCGCAATCTTTGCGGTCGTGACGTTTGAGTCTAAAATCTTTGCCGTGGTGACAGCGTCTGTGGCGATTCGTGCCGCAGGAATTCCACCCTCGTTAAAGATGGAATAATTGTCAACCGTCCACTGCACGACACTTGCCGAGTTTTGTAGAACAAATTTATAGGTATCGTCAGCAAGCCACACGTTAGCCTCACCGTTTGCATCTAGAATAACGGGGTTAGCGTTAGGTGTTCCGCCCCCAGCGTCTGTGTACGTGGCAAGCGGAGTCGAGGTTCCGGCTTCATAGCTGTAGAGCTTTCCGCCAGCTAAGGGGTTTCCGTTAGCGTCTGTGAATTTTATCTTTGGCGAATAAAGTGCGATTGCCATTATTGCTCCTTGCCCTTCATTTGAGATTGTAGTTTTTTATAAATGTCATCCATGGCCTTAGAGCCTGGCTTAAGCCCCGAGGCCTGCACTAGAAGCTGTTTTGCTTTTGGCTCGGAGAAAAGCTTTTCGACTTGGGCTGGATCTTTAAACGCGCCTGATTTGTCGTGCTCGTAAAGCTTCGCATAGCCGTCAACAGACCATTTGTTGGGGCCTTTGATTTCGGCGACAAACTCCCCGCCGTCTTTCGGCGCATCCTTGCCAGCGGCTTTTGACATCGGGGGCGGTGTTCCCGAAAGGCCCAGCGCGATAGCTTGAACAACGGCGGGATTCTTTTGAATTACAGCTGCCATTTTTGAATCTTTAGAAAGAGACTTCGCAACGCGGTCGAGGCCGCGAGCAATGACCTTAGCGCCGTATTTTTCTAAAACCTTTTTACCCGCGAGAACCGTCGCTCCCGTTTGCCAGTCGCCGGTACCGTAAGCATAGCCAAGCCCCGTGCCGCCAATTATAGTGTCGGTGAGGCCAAAGAATTTGTTTCCATCTTCGCGGGCCTTTTTGTTTGCAAGGAGTTTCGTTGCTTTCATCCCTGTGGAATAGGTTTTGTTCGCCGCTTCGATTGTTTCCTTCAGGCCGGAAACACCAATCACGTCGGCACCTTTTTCGGCGGCATCGTTAACAGATTTGCGAACAGAATTATAAACGGCCTTTGCAATTTTGTTGGCCTCTTTGCTTCGGGTCGTATCAAAGTTGGCCTTTTCGCCGAGTTTTTCGACAAGCTTTTGGGCCTCTTTCATGGGAATATTTTCTTTTCCGCGAGAGAAAATGTTTTGAAGATGGGGATCTAATAAATTAAAGGTCTCTTTTGCGTCGTCATGATCAAAATTCTTCCCAGCTAAAACTTTGTTTGCGGCCTCGTCAGCGGCTTCGACGGGATTGAATTGGCTGGCGCCAGCATCGTCGATTTTGTCGTAAGCTGCGGCCCTAGAATCCATGGCGGCTTTTTTAATTTTTTCGTTCTGCGCGATCATGTCGTCAGTGTTTGAGCGGAGAGAAAGCATCTTGGGGTCATCAAGCCCCTGACGCCCGACAGCGCGGACACTGCCTTTGCTTGTTTCTTCCATCTTCCTTGCGGTCGCTCGCTCAAGACCCTGCGCTCTTGCGGAAACCCATTCGGCCCCCGCCCTTGTTTTTTCTGCAATCTTATCTGCGCCCTTTTTAAAAACAGGCGCGAGCTTTTCGGCACCCTTTCCAATCGCGCCGCCCATTGCTGCGCCGGCGGCGGTATCATAAACAAGACCAGCGCCTGTATCTTCACTCGCTCCGAATCCGTATGTTGCGCCAAGAGCCGCGCCTTGTTTAAGTGCTGAAGCGCCTTTTGCGATTTTGTTGGCGGGAGAAACAATAGCCCCAGCAACCTGCGATGTTGCGGCCAATGCTGGGCGTTCTTTTGCGTCTTGTTTAAGTGCGCTGCGCTCTTTATCGCGGGCCGCACGATAAGCGTCTCGTAATGTTTCCCAATCAAGAGTCGGTCCGCCCTCAGCAAGGCTTGGTAAATTTATGTCCTTTGATCTGTCGCTTACACCAACATCTTTGAGCCCAACGAGGCGACCGCCGGCCTCCATAATGCCAGCAAATTCATCGGACAAATTCGCGGCAGCGCCTTGAGTGAAATTGGCTACAGCCTGAGTTACGGGATTTCCCTCAGGAGCCTGCGGCGCCTCAAGCGGAACATCCTCCCAGTCGTCAATCTTATTTTCGACCGGGACATCTTCCCAGTCGGTAATCTTATCGTTGGCCATCTAAGATTTCCTCGGTCCCGTCGGAGTAAATTACTTTGGTTTTATTTGCTGACTTGGAGTATTGTTTTTTAGCTATGGTCTTGCCGCCGGCATCAGCGCTCTTTATCGTTTTCGAAGTACGTCCGCCCTGATCGGTATAACGATTCACAACTTCAGGCGTGTACCCAGCCTCACGATTCTTAAGCACAACAGCAGCTCGGCGCTTGTATCTTTGAAGCGCATCAATCAATTCGGGCTCGGTGTTAAACTTGCCTTCACTGAATTCAGTTCTTAATCTGTCTAACTCGTTATCGGTAACGGCCCCGCCGGAGCGGTCTTTCAACGTGGCGTTGAAAACAGTTTTCGCGGTGTCGTTTAGTCTTCGGGCCTGATCGCTGTGAGCGCTCACGCGCCCGATGCCGGGAATTGAAACGCCAGGCAAATCGACGGCTTTCCCGCCTTTATATAGACCGCCATTTTTCACGCTGAAGCTCTCAAGCGGGCCGCCTAAAACCGCCTCAGTCTCGTCAAGGGCGCTCATCATGCCTTGCGTGCCCTCAACGTCTTTTGAAAGTTTCGCCATGTCGGTTTCTATCTGGCGCTCTTTTTTCTCCGTCCTTTTTTCTTCTTTTTCATCAGCTCGGGCGCCTGCGGCAATTTTCGCCAGCGCATAGGCCTGGTTGCGTGAAGCCTCTCTGTCTTTTTCGCGAGAAACTAGCTCGGCATCAAATTGCTGTTTTTGCACTTGCTGCTCTGGCGTCAAAGACGCATATTGCTTAAGCTTTACTACTTCGGGGTTATACTCTGGTCCCCACTGATCAAGACCCGGCGCGCCGATCTTCGCAAGTTCACTCTTTGCGGCCTCATAGGATGGTTGATCTTTGATGGACCAAATAATCTGTTTTGCTTTTTCTTTAAGGTGAGCATCGTCCTCACGCCCCTGAACTACTTTCTGTCTTTGAGAGTCGTCCATAGACTTTCTCATAGACATTCCCTGCTGAAGTGCGCCGCCAAGGTCTGGACCCTTGGTGTCGAGCCGAAATAAAATGCTTGGATCTAGTGGCATGATTTTTTGCTCCCAAGTTGCGCCAAGAGAAGCATCAAGACTTTTTCTTGATCGAGGACTTTCTGGCCCTGTGAATTTTCATAAACGAGAGTTTTCCCGAGTTTCGTGTGTTCAATGTCCTGAGCCATCGGCCCGACAAACTGACCAACGCCATGCTCACCGTTTTTATACGTGAACATTTTTGGCTTGATCGCCTCAGCTAGCTCCGCGAAATCTTCTGGCGAAACGTCAGAAATGTTCTCCTTTAGGCGCTCGTCACAGTACACAAACCCAGCCGCCTTTGCCGCGTTCTCTTCTGTTTCCTTTGCGAAGTTTGTAAATGCGTTTGTGCCGGCGATGCTTCCCGCCGCCCGAGCGTTCGCGCCGCCCATCAGGTTGTTTGAATACTGATTGGCGTAGTTTTGACCGGCTTGGCCGACCTGTTGAGTTGCGACCTGTCCCATTCCCGCTAGGTTCGCAAGGCGGTTATATCGAGAGTCGCGATTAGCATTATAGCGATTGAAGGCGTTTGCGTATTCTTCACTTGCCATGCCCTGGCCGTGAGCTTGAAGGGCCTTCATCGTGCCGCCGGAGTTTCGTCCACCACGGGCGGCGGCGGATCTTTCTAGAGCTTTCTGGCCCTCGGCTAAGCGAAACGCATAGCCTGGATCTTTTTCAAAATCGGCCATGGAGAAATCTTTATTGAAATAGTTTTCTTCAGTCGTTGTTGTTGGTGTGGCAAGGCGCTTCGCCTCCTCACTCTTTTTAGTGAGCTTTTCAAGCTCAGCGCCCCAGGTTTTTGCGAAATAACTATTTTTGTCGTTCGCGGCGGGTGATTTTTCTAAAAGCATTTTGTAATTATTTGCGAGCTGAATTTCTTGGTCGTTGAGGCCGTAATTTTCCCCCAATTCCGGGGCCTTGTGTCCGAAGCCCGCCATCAAATCTCCGAGCGCATTCCCGCCGGCCTGGCGCCACGGCTCAAGGTCATCGCGCTGTTGTTGATACTGCTGGGATTGGGTTAGGTTTGAATAGTTGGCAGCGTTTTCCATACGCTTACCCTGTTTTTTGCTCTGATCGGCCTGTACGACCGTGGTTACGGCCTTGACAAAAGACATTCGCCCTCCTGTGGCTCTTTGCCTAATAAATATTTCTCGTAGTCCTCGTATGTATCGACGACTAACTCCTGCTCTAGTTTTTCAATTTCCGTTTCATCTGTGACATTAGCGTGAATTGTCGTCCAAACGGTTTCCTCAAGCGCCAAGCCCACGCGCTTTATGCCGGGCTTTGAAATCAAAGTGCATGGCGCAACAATCTCTTTGGGCCCGTCCTCGGTGAGAACTAAAATGCGACCCTTAGAAATAATATTTATGTGCTCGCACTTATGAACCATTCCCGTCAGCATGTAGTTTTTAGGGATAGTTAGCTCGCGGGCGTAAAGCCCTTTTGCCAAATAATGAACGGTCTTTAGGCTTTTCGGATCAAGCGCGTTCGGGCTTTGAAGGATTTCATCCTCTAGCTTTTGGATTTTCTCTCTTAAAATTATGGGACACATGATTTGATTCATCAGCGCACCCTAAACCCTGAAAAATGTGAGGAGCCGTTTGATGGCACGGTTAGTGTCGAGGCTGAGTTGTTGCCCGTGCCGTAGAGAAATACTTCGAAATAATCATTCGCTGCGGCGGAAACAATGGCGCTTGGGCCGCCAATAGTAAATCCAGTGCCTGCCGTGGGCCAGAGATAGCCCCCCAGATAAGAAGTAAAGGCGCCGTTCTTGAAGAGCCAAAGGCCATACCTGTTCGCAAGAACGTTCGTCCCCGCTACTGAAACTGAGGCGTTAAAAAGATAGTGTCCTGCGACCGAAACCGTGTAGCGGTTGTTTGTAGTGTCGAAGTCCGTATCCGTATCGATGCTAGCGGAGTTGAAAGCAACTTTGACGGCCGAATCGTTTGGGTTAATACCCGTTTGGTTTGAAGTGGCTCTTGTGGCCGTAAACGAAGTGTTGTTAGCCCATACGGGTGCAGCGGTCCCGCCGCCTGACTCGTAAACATATTTTACTGTTCCATTCGCCAGACGTGTCGGCACACCCGAAGCGCCGCCGTAAATCGTATCGCCCCCGGTGGTCATGGGGTTGGTGACTTTTGTGTTTAGCTGCGTCTGAACGGAGCTTGTTGGGTCTAAATACCCGGCCACGGTTTCCGTGATAGTTGATGAAACTAAGCCCTTATCAGAATCAAAGAGCGCTAAGCGGGAAGCTGTGGCATCAGAGAACTTAACTTTCCCCGTGCCGTTAGGGTCGAAAATGATATCGCCATTTGTATTTGTAGAGGAAATTGTATTTGTCGTGATGGCGAGGTTATCAAAAACACCGTCGATTAATTCTTCAAGGGTTAGGTTATCAAGGGCAACGGCGCCGCCGGCTCTACGGTAAAGCTCGTGGAGAAAGCTTTTCCATGCGTGGGTGACCCTGCCGTTTGCGTCCACCACAGGCGTGGCATAGGGAATTGGGGGGAGTACGTTCTCACCAGCCATTAGCTAGCCCCCTTTTCTAACTCTATTTCAGCGCCCAGGATTATTGTCTTTACGGGTTCAGAGCCCGAGAGCCTATAAACGCGCTTTCTTGATCGGCCCAGGCGGTTGAATTTTACTCTCGTTTGTGTTTCGCCCAACTTCCCCATGGAGGCCGGGATTTCGCTAGACCAAGTGCGCCCATCGTCGTCTGAAAACTGAAGTATTACTTGCGGGTCATAACCTTGAGTCGTAATCGCGCCGTCAAGGCCAACGCCAACGTGCATATCTATTTCAAGCGAATTATGGAACACATTCGTAAGGCCCGAGGTCACATGGGGTACTGTGCGCTCCCACCTGATTTCATTCGCGCCCGAGATGTCTTGATAGTGATAGTTTTTATCGATCTTATAAAGAGCGCTTGATTCAGAATCGCCCACAATGTGCATGTTGTTAAAAAAGATATGGCAATCGATTCTGTCTCTAGAAAATTCGCCGTTATTGAAATACCCGCGCTCGTGCCACATTCGCGTTGAAAGATCAAACACCCAAGTTTTGTCAGCGGTCGGAAAGTTTAGAACATAGAAACTGTGCCCGTCCATCTGATAGGACCAGGAGGTAGCGTCACTTACATCGCCGTAAGATTGAATTGCAATATCGACAGCGGTTGTTGAAATCTTTTGTGGCTGATAGCCTTGAGCCGCGTATACGCCGCCAAAGCCCTTTTTGTTTTGCCCAAGCCAGCACACGGTTTCGGCTATGACCTGAATGCTAAACGCCGCCGCACAGCCCATGTCGATCACGGCGCCCGAGACTCTTTGAAAAGTGTTGCTCGATTCGCCAGAGTTAAAAAACACCTCAGTCGTTTTCGCGCTAAATAGCCAAACGCCCTGGTTGAATGATACGTGCCCGACCAAATAATCAGGATTTGACTCACCTTCGCCGTCATCAAGCGCGTCCCAAGTGACGGCATTTAAGTCTGAGTGCTGAAAGCGTCCCGTGCCGGGGACGTCAACGATGAAATACCCGTCAATGAAACTCACGCGCTTTGCGCCGTTCGGGAAATCCTCATCGGTGATCGTGGCGAATGTATTTGTAGAAAGCTCAAACGTGTAGCCAGCCGTCCCGTCCACCATGAGAAGATGAACGCCGTTTTCCTCAATGCTCACTTGACCTGTGGAGGTGCTTAAAATGCCGCGACTAACTGGCACGTCAACATCAGTAATCTCATAAAGTGTTGTGCCGGAAACTGTAAACGCACGCCCACTTGCAGTTACGAACATCCCCCGCTGGGGGCCGGAGCCTGCGCCATTTAAAAGTCTATAGCCTGACACGCGGATAAGGGACATAACCGTGCGCTCTTTGCCGTATCCTGATTCGTCGGTCTCTGGGTACAAATTCATTGTGCGCTGACAATTCAAATTGACAGAGTTTGCTACATAACTTTGGCCAACGAACCCCTCAAAGCGCAAATCAAGGTCCTGTGTAAATGTTGTATCTTTTCCCACCCAAAAGAGCCGCGTCGACGCTTAGGGTTTGGGGCTTTAAATTCTTTCTCTGTATGGTTTCAAGTGTCGATTGAGCGATGCTTGCGACTTCCGCCGATACCGCTTTTCCGTATTCAGGCGCTAAACGAACAGCGCCATTGAAGTCGATAAGGTCGTCATACCCTGGTGGGAGCGTCACATTGTCTGAGGCGTCGGTGATCAGGGTTAAGGGCTTTTCCGAATAAAGAGCAATTTTGTTCGCAGCATCAGGCACGGGCCAAAGATAAAGCGTGATTTGTGTGGCCGTGTGCTCAACATAGAGTTTTGTCGGCGTACCTGCGGTCGCTTTATTTGAAATATCGGCGTAATCTTCAACGGTAATAATATCGACTGGTGCGGTCTCATAGGGGTTAGCGTCTTGAATTTCAATTGTCGCTCTAACGATGTTTGTGGGGCGAGAAGTGTTAAAGGTCGCCGATGGCCCCATGGTGTAGCTTGCGGTCCCCGAGACCAGGGAAAACTCTTCTCTGACAGCGTTTGGGATAACAAAGCCGTCAGCTGACCACTGGCCGAACATGCCGTTCATTGCGGTAATGCCGTCAGCGATTTCAGGTGCTGAGGGGGTTTGCCCCTGGGCGATAGCACCGATGAGTCTCATCATTCTAGTGATGCGATCCCTGGCGGTGCCCATTATTTATGTTTCCCTTTTTTTGAGGGCTTTTTCTTTTCTTCTTTTGATTCCCACTTTTCCATGTGCTCTTGATAAGTGTCTGCGGGCTCCTCTTTTGGAGGAAAGTCAGCGGTCGAATGCACCCAGCCCTCACCAAGGCCATCCAACTGTGCTTGCGAGTGGACAATGAGGCCGTCAATTTTTTCAGGGTGATAAAACCATTTTGGAAACACGTGCATAAAAACCTTTCTCGTAAAAATTCAGGGGCCCTCGGGCGCTGCCAATCGGGGCAACCGTTAATAAAAACGTCACCCCAGGGCCCCTGCCGTCCACACGTCCCTATGTGGAGATGGACTTAGTTCGCGGCAATCAGGCCAGCCTCTTCAAGGCGGGCTTCAACTTCGGCCAAACGGGTTTGCAGGTTCTTAATAACCTTCAAGACCGAGTTACCTTCATCGGCCGACACAAAGCCAAAGGGCGATGAGTTGGTAATGCCTTGAATTGCATAATCCGGAGTACCGGGCTCAGTGTGCGTAATAGTGGTGAGCTGTGCCGTGAGAGATGCGGGCTGATCGACAGGAGTCGCGCCCCAAAAGCCAACCAAATCAGAGGAAGATTGGCCCACGGCCATTCCGCCGCCTGTCTTTGGCGTGTTTGTTTCTAAAGAATCAGTAGCTGTGTTCATTTAATTTCTCCTTAAAAGTTTTAAACAAAAAAGAGCCAGCACCCTATGCGCTGGCCCTCATGCGGGTTTTTATTAAGCAGGCTGTCCGACTACACGAGCGGCAAGCTCCGGATACACGCACTTCCATCCGCCCAAGAAATCGATACGATGAATTGTGCGGTAGTTAACGATGTCGAACTGCTCGGTCATCAACAGAGAAAGACCTGCGTCTTTGTCTGTGGCGCGAGTGGCTTTTGCGTTTCCACCAGGAAGCTCAAGGTCAGCAACACCCATAGCGAAAGCTGATTTATGGTAAACCAGGTTCTGTGGGGCAACGACGCTAGCATAGGTGTTCGCAGCACCGAACAAAGTGATCGCAGCGCCATCAACCGGCAGAGCGTCTACGTTCTGGTATTGACCAGTGGAGTAGATAGCGGGGCTGATCGGAAGAGATGCGATTTCGTTTGAAGAAGAATTGGTGTCGGCGGTTACAACAAACTGTTTTAAGAAGCCAGTGGACTGGCGAGTTTGCGGGTTAACAGCGTAAACGCCAGCAATCTGAATCACATCGCCTGCTTTGTAGCAGTTAGTGATGGAGCCAGTGATACCGTCGGCGTCGATTGTGGTCGCGCCTTGAGTGCTGATTGTGGTCTTGATCGCGGGAGTTCCAGCAACCGCACCAGCGGTGTGCTTTGGAACGTTCGCAGAAGATGAGAATTTACATCCGCCAGCGATACCCATCAGGCCCTGCTCGTACTGCTCAGCGATTTTCTCAGAAGATTGGAAAAGGCCTTTCAATCCATCAACCATTGAGGCTTGCACAAGCGGGTCAACAACAGAGTTGTATTGACCAACAGGGGCGCCCAACAACTCCATATAGGCTTTTGCTTGCACGAAGCCCTTAAGGGTGGAAGGAAGAGCGGAGGCGCTTGGAACGCCGACAGCCGTGAAAACGGACTTGTACATATCAATGGCCAATTGGCTATCGATTTTGTTAGCAAGCGCGATCATGGCGGGATCGATGTAACGCTCAGTGAATTTATCTAAAGACAAAGTACGATCAACTTGGCTGAAAGCCATGCCGACGTGATAGTGCTTATCAAGAGTCAGGGCGACTGATTGATCAACACTGTCTTGAATGTTCAATGTAGCGCCTGAGGTGACTTCGTAGCGTGAAGGCTTACGGATGTTTAATACGTTACCGATTTTGGCGCCTGATTTTGAAAACTCGTCAGAGTATTCGCGGGTTACGCCTCTGGCCAATACCAGTGCGTTTTTAAGAGACATCATGCAACGTTTCGTGATGACGTCGTTTGTTAAAAGACTATTACTCATTTTAAAACTCCTGGCCCCTAGTTATGGGGCAAAGGTTAAAGTTAAATTTATGTAGCTCAGCCCCATGCCGAGCGACGCTTTTCCTGTTCCCTCACCACGGCCTCGAATTCGGCTTGCGAAATGTTCGGATCGTAAATTGATTTCTTTACGCTTCCAGACGACTTCGCCCCGACGGGGCTAATGGGCGCGGGTGCTTTTGAAACTTTCGTTTCTTTTTGAGGAGTGGATTTTTGAGACTCTAGGCGGGCTTCGAACTTTCCGACCGCAATCATTTGTTGTGACGGCGGGAGGCTGCAGATACGTTTGTATTCAGCAACATCCGTTTTCGCTAATTGATACCAAAGCTCAATGCCGTTTTCAGACTCTTGAATGTGGTTCCATAAAGTTAGAGGAATTCTAACGTCAGCGACCGATTCGGCCACGTCGTCATAGTCCTCATGCTTTTCGGCAAATTCATTCAATCTGGTCTTAAAGGTTTCAGTCTTGGTTTCAATTTCGGCCTTAAGCTTTTCTTCATTAGCCTTTCGCTCTTTTGCCGTGAGCTTCTGCTCCGCCGTCCAGTCAACAAGGTCCGCGAGATATTGCTCGTAGTTCTCGTATTTTGGATCGTTCGGGTCTGGCTTGCCTTCAGCTTTTTGAACGGGCTTTTCCTGGACAGATTGATCAGCTTTTTGTGGAGCGGTTTTCAGCAATTGCTCGCGCAAAAACTCAATCTCCAATCTTTGCTTTTCAATCTTTTCCTTGCGCCTTTGAGAGCCTGATTTTTTAGGCTTTTCAATAGCGGCCTCTTTCGAGTCACTTTCCTCTTCCTCGTTTTCAGGACCTTCCGAATTGTCCTCGTCCGTCTCGATAGCGTCTTGCGCAACAAGCTCGGGCGTTTCTTTTGGCGTTTCAGCCTCGGTGTTTTTTACGACTTCAGCAGACTTCTCCGCCGTCGCTTGCGTTTGTGTGGCCTCTGTGGACACGACTTCTATAGGCATTAGTACTCCATTCCGCCAGGCGAGAATCCGCCAGCAGGTTGTTGTTCTTGAACTTGCTCAGGCGCCATGGGCTCAGAAGGTCCCGCGCCTTGATTTTGATTTTGGATTGGTTGATTTTGATTCAAGAGATTCAGACGATTTTCAATCTGAGCAATCTCTTGCTGAAGGGCGAACATGCCCTCTTTTGCGCCAAGCTCGGCGAGTTTCGTTTCAACGACGACTTGGAGTTTCGCCATTTCGATGCGCTCTTTAGATTCAAGCTCTAAAGTCTTAGTTTCAATTTGTGAGGTTTTTAGGTTTAGTTGTTCAGTGAGCTGATCAACCATTTGTTGCATCTGCTGAAGCTGCGCCTGCATTTCTGGATCTACTTCGGGCTTCTTTTTGTCCTTGATATACTCAGGCGGCACCATAGCCTTAAGGCGCTCTTGGAAATCGCCAGCACCAGGGAAATCTAAGTTCTTCGCCACAAGGTCGCCCACCACTTGAGCGGCGGCGGGGAACACCTTGATAAACTCAAGCATGTGCTCAGCGGCCTCTTGGCGCTTCGTCGCATAGCTTGGGCCTGTTTGAACAATAATGTCGTATTTGCCTGAGGAAAGATTGATCCCTGGCCCGTTTGTTTCAGGATCAACAATTTGATTTACTATTTTTATTTCTTCACTATCGTCCTCGCCAATGATTCTAACGGCACGTTCGGTGTCGTAGATCTTTGGAATAAGCTCTAAAATTATGCGCCCGGCGTGTCTTAAAGAGCGCGAAAGGTTATCGACGAAATGGAAGTTTGAAGTCTGAGCCTGCTGGCTTCGGCGCTGAATCGCGACACCTGAGGTTTCGTTTGATTTCGCCCCCATCGCAGCGTCGTAGACGCCGGTGGTTTCTTTCAAGTGCTCGCCTGATTCACGAAGCGCCATGGTCATGGCCTGCACTGGCGGCTCGTATGAATTTCTCTGTGGAGGTGGGAGTGGAGTATTATTTAAAGACTGAGCGTTATAGATGAGAGCGGAATAGTTTTCTGTGTTCGCCGTCTCCCACATTTTCTCATAGCCCTTGATTTGTGAGCCTGCGATAATCCAGGGGGCTTTCGGCGCAAGAGCGATAGTCTCTGTTTTCGCGCTTTCCCAGTAGTTGAGCATTCTTTGCGGATCTTTTGCGTGGCGGACTATGCCCTCAAGGACCTTTTTACCGTCAATGAAGATGCGGTCCCCATAGACCGGAATGATTGGGATATAAGAGCCCGCCCATTCCTTTTCGTCTAAAACCTCAAGGCCATTGATCTTCGCCCAATGGACAACGGGGAGCATGGCGGTGCGCTCGTTTTTGATTTGAAGCATATTGGCCGCGGCCATTTGCTTTCCAGCCTCGTCGTCATCGCGAACGACTGAGCCGTCAGACATTTGAAAGATTTTGACGGACTTAAATTCTTTGTAAAAATACTCGGCAATTCGGGCGGACTTTTCCTTGATCCAGCCTGACGTATCGCCAAGAGAGGACCAGTCGCTTTCTTTTGTGAGCTTGGTCCCTGGATACTGCGCTTTGTAGTCGTCCTCGTTTACGTCCTCAAAAACAAAACCCCAATTGGCGTCACTGCCGTCTGGCTCTTGAGAAAACGGATCTAGATAAACTAAAAACGAATCGGGAACGGCCTTGATTTTAATGTCCTGATCAAAGCTCAGCGGGTCGCAGTATTCCGTCGTGATACGGAAATAGCCCAGGCCCTTTCGGACCGCGCCATCAAAGGCCACGTCATAGGCCACGTCGGCATTAGAGGAGTATTCAATGTGACGGATTAGCCCTTGGCGGACTTTAGCGCTATCGGGATCAGCACCGTTATCAACGGGTGACACTTTTATGGATGGGCGGTTTTGGCGCTGATCGTTTGTGACCTGTCTAATGAATTGTGGAAGGCGATTGATGGTGAGAGTGGGTCTGCGCTGAGTTTCGCGGTCGGCTTTTATGTTTTCAGGCCACTGTTCGCCTATGGAAAATCTAAGATCTTCAAGCGCTGCGGTTCTGATTTCGCTTTCAGCATCAACCGCTAATTGAAATCGCTTCTTTGCCGTCTCAATGAGATTTTCGGCGTGCGACGTTTCGTCTTTCTCTTCTTGAGAGCTTTCGGTATTATCGGAATTTGTGTGGGCCACAGCCAAATTTTGAGGCTGTAAAAATGTTTAAGCTAAGTTTACAAAATGTAAAAGGTCTAGCCCATCCATCCTTGGCCGTTGCCGTCGTATCGGCGTGGGGCCTCGGCCTGTGGTTTTTTCTGCTCGGGGAATTTAGCGTCAAGCGCCGGGTCTAAGATGCGCGCCATGCAGTCCAGCATGTCGTCATGAATACAGACGGGGAAATTCAAGTATTCATCGTCAACGAAAGTTTGAACATAGTCCTGAGCTTTCCCCTCGTAATCGACAAAGTGTAAATGCTTTGGGAGATAAATGCGGCGCTGTTCAAACTTCGGAATGAGCGTTTTAATACGGTCCTCTTTTGCGACCTGCCCGCCAAGCGGTGTAATATTAAAGCGGTACTTTTCCTGCTCCATCATATAAAGCATGTGTTCAATATCGGCCTGCATTCCGTATTCTTCATAGCCCACGTCAAGCGGGCGGTGCTTGCGGTGTAGTTCAAACAGGCGCTTGGCTCTTTGGGTGAGATTCAGCCTGTCGCGAATGGCATCGATCAAATAATAGTTAGCATCTGGCGCAAGCCCAATGACTTTCATTACCGTATAGTCTGAGGTTTTCTTTTTCTTTGAGGCCGGATCGACAATTAAATATTTGTTCCAGTCTTCGGTCGGGCCAAGGTCCTCATAATATTTCAGCCAATCGGACTTAAACCCCATCGCCTTATCAGCGACCGGGTCCTGAAGCATCTGTGAGCCAAAAGTATACGGGCCCATATCGCGGCGCTTTTCCATGAGTAATTCTTTAGAAAAGAACACGGGCTCGCCGTCCATTTTGCCGTTATGTGTGGCGGGCTTAAGCCGCGCGGTCGCAGTGCCTCGATCCATGATCGTGCGATACGTGTCGTTTGCGTGGTAACGGGTGCCAATGAACCTGCGCTTTCCGCCCTGGGCGCCTAAGTTAAAGGAAAGCTCTGTCGCCTCGGTCGTTTTTTTGATTTGCTCAGGCGTAGTCACCGATTCGCGGGTCACAACGTCATCGTAAAGCAGGATTTTAAAATGCTTCGATGTGGGCTGGCCGTCAACTAAACCCCACGCCTCGACAGTTTCCTCTTTGGGGTTTGTGAGGCGCTTTACCCTAAGGCCTGAATCTAAACTCCATTTTGGCGATTCGCCCTTAGGGTTTTCATATAAAATGTCGGGAAATAGTTTTTTAAGGAATGTGTTCTGCTCAAGCTCCGTTTTAATTTGGCCTAAGAAACCCTTAGCGATGGGCCTTGTGTGCGAGAAAATACCGATTGTGACGTCAGGGTCTTTTAGAATGTTTTGAATTGAAAGGCCAAAAGTTATGACGGTGCTTTTATAGTGTTCTCTCGCCCACAGGTCTAAAAACCCGTCTGGATTCGCCTCGACTTCGCGGCACCTGTCGTAAAGCCAATCTTTATCAATGTCCTTACGCTTACAGCCCATGGTGAGTAAAAAGAACAAATCATTTTGGCATAGGTCGCGCAGTGCCGCCGTGTCCTGGTCCGCTAGCACTTCTAAGTAAAGCGCGTTTGATTGTTCGCGGGTGAGCGAGGAGCAGATCATGTTTCCGCGCGGGGCTTGCGTGCGATTTGTTTCATTGCTCTGAAAACAGCGAGGCTGTTCTTTTTAACTACATACGGTTTTTTATGGGCGGGATCTTTTACTACAATTTCAGTGAGAAACTTTGGGGCCTTAGGCCCACGGTCGGTGTTGCGTTCCGTTTTGATAGACAAAACTTCAATTTCAGGGTTCGCCGTCTTTAAAAAAGCCTCTACCATTTCAATTTGTTCTTGCGTCATGTCTCACCCTTTAATTGTTTAATGCGCTCCTTCAAATCCGTTTGAATAATGGCGCTGGCGTTTGTGTTATTGATTTCAACCACGGCTTGAGGTTTCTCCTCCCAGCCGCAAATGTTTTTCGTGCACCAAATCAGCATCGTGTTATCGCCCTGCATGGCCTTTTCTATGCACTTTCGCTTTAGTCCCATGCGCGTATGCACCATAAACTGATCCCGAAACTCAGAAAACGTAAGGCCCGTTCTAAGCTTAATTTCATCCTCTATTGTGGTTTTTGCGCACTCGAAAAACGCTGCCGTATCGTAAATAGTCGGGCTCATCCGCATGAGCTTTTTCATCTCATTAAACTTGTCATCGTCAAAGATCGGCACCGTGCCTGCGGCTTTTGCTTTTTGTTGACGGAGTTTGCCTCGGTTTGGTTTCACAGCTTTTTAGCCTTTTGCCCTGTGAACTTCTCCCAGCGCGCAATGATAACATCAACGTAGTGGGGATCTAGTTCCATCATGAAGCATTTGCGGTTTGTTTTTTCGCAGGCGATCAGCGTTGAGCCTGAGCCGCCGAAGGTGTCTAAAACCTTGTGGCCGGACTTTGACGAATTGCCGAGAAGATATTCAAGCAATTCAACCGGCTTCATTGTCGGATGGAGGTCTGACTTCTTTGGGCGAGCAAATTCTAAAACTGAGGTTTGCTTCCTGTCCGAAAACCAATTGTGCTTTCCTTTTCGCTTCCATCCGTAAATTATTGGTTCGTGTTTATAGTGATAGTCGGCGCGTCCAAAACACATTTGATCTTTCAGCCAAATCAATTCGTGCTTGACAGCCCATCCCGCGTCGCCGAGAGCCATCATCATCATCATCTGATCCCCGCCTTGGCACGCAAACCAGTAATACGAGGCCTCGTCGGTGCAGTTTGCGATTGCGGCGCTCGCGACCTCGGTCCAAAATATTTTCATTTCACTAAGCGGCCTGTCGTCGTTTTCAATTTTTGAATGTACGCGGTCTTTGTTCACCCATGATGATGATGATTTCTCGCGAGCCTCCATGCTCACCCCATAGGGGCAATCGGTCAGGTATAGATCCGCCTTCTCGCCCGCCATCAACGTCTCAACCGTCGCATGGTCCGTCGAGTCCCCGCACATCAAGCGATGCGGGCCAAGCTGATATATATCGCCGAGTTTCGCGACCGCTTTAACATTTTCCGGCACACTGTCTGCGTCTTGGTCCGCGTATTTGTCGGCGGGCTCAACTACGAAATCCTCAATCCCCAAAAGCGAAATATCAAAATCAGGCCCCAAATCAGCGACATCAAAATTAATGGCCGGCAAATCAAGCTCTGCCCGCGCCGCAATAGCGTTATCCGCCACACCAAAGGCATACTCTTGCTCGGCGTCGGTGAAATCCTGATAAACAACCGGGACTTTTTTAAGATCCATTTTGCGGGCCGCGAGCAAGCGTCCGTGGCCGGCGGCGATAAATCCTGATTGATTGCTTACAACAATTGCGTGGCGCCAACCCTGGTATTTTATCTGTTTTACAATCTCGTCGATTTGGCTCTCAGGGTGCTTGTTTCTGTTGTTTGGATTGGGCTTTAGTTTTTTAACGTCAACCCACACGATTTTATCATTATGTTCTAAACTCAAAGCGCCCCCGCTTTCGGAATAATGGAATAAAAGTCTGAAAGCTTTAGCCCAGCCTTTTCCATCTCCTTGTAAAATGATTTTAAAAACCTATCGTGAGCGACACCCATGAAGGAGCAAATGTCGGCAAAATGAGAGTGTGAAATCTCGCGGTGCAAAACCTGAAACTCTCTCTTTGTTTGGCGGGAAACTTTACCCCTAAGATCAATATCAATCTTTGCCGTTTCCATAACCACTTTCGCGTCATGAAAGGCCGTCATGATAACAGCGCCCCACATACGGCCCTCTGGGCTCTCGGCCTGTGGGCCCATTACGTCCCCTCGTCCTTTTTAAGGACCGGCACATTTTCGCCAATGTCTTGGGTCTGAGATCGAACCAAGGCTTTTACGGCCATTTCCTGCACAAGGTAATTGTCATCGGGGATAAAAAGCGTGGCGGTAATGCCCTTTTCGCCCCTTCGCTCGGCGCGCCTGATCTCGTCAACATAGAACTTTGGAGCCCCTTTAGCGTCGTCCATAAATCAATGCTGACACGGGTTTTCTGTTTACAGAACTTTTACATTTTTATTAGTTTGTAATGCCCTTGTGTTTAGAAAACTTCACATTTAGACTTTAAAGAGATGAATAGAGTTGACGCGAAAAACATGGAAGATTTTGATTTCGACTTTAATTTTGACGAGGCCACGGACGGCCCGTCTTGGCGTGAAAGAAAGGGGATTACGTTCTTCGTAGACCCCGACGTGTGGGAGCGCTACATGGCAGCCCAGTCACGTACCAAGCGCAAGTTTGGTAAAAAGGTCAAAGAGTTAGTTCTTTTAGCCATTGAAAAGGCCGAGCCTAAAAAGGGTGATAAAGCGGGCTAGTGGCTGTGCCAAAAGGCGCGAGCTAGATTGGCGCCGACAGTTTCGGGATAACTGAATATCTATAAAGCCGCTCTCTTTTGACGCCTACAACTTTAAAATTTTCATCGTAGTGTGGCCATTCGGGTGCCGCCCAACCATGGGTTTCCTTGGTGCAAAAGGGCGAGGTTTCACAAATTTGCTGGGCCTCTGCCTCATTAAATACATAGCCGTGCGGTTTATACCCAAAAGCAGCGTTAACTTCATTTTCCATAGAATCGGACCATGCTTTTTCAATCAGATAAATACTCATCGCCCCGCCCTCCAAAACCTGTACCTGTAAAACAGGCGCCTAATAATCTTGTTTAGCATCTTTGCACCATGACTTGCAGATTGGGCAACGGCCGTAACGAACATAGATCCCCTGGCCTCGATAAATCCATTCCCCGCGACGCCAAACGTGCGGGCACAGCTTTTCTAACAATCGCTTAAGATATTTCCCCATCGGGAAATGCTAACATGTTCGTGACCCGCCGTTAGCGTTTATTGGGCGCGTTAGATTTCGCATAATTCGTCTTGGCCACCTTCGGGCACTCGCACTCATTCAATGGGCGTTTGCAGAACCAGCATGTGTCCATGTTTACCTCCCGTTATATACTAACGCATATATTCGCGCAGTTATATACGCCTCTATATAAAAACCCCGCTCGGGCTGGCCTCCAGCGGAGCTTGCTACGTCCTGCAAGGCGCCGAGTTTAATCGCGACCGATACCAACCCGAAACGGGAAACATCACTTTACTAAACTAAGCTTTGCAAAGCCCCACTCGACCCGGCCCTGCGCGACGCTAGTTTTATTGATTTATACTTTCATTTCCCGCCCTCCAAGAACGCTTTGAGTTTGGCCGCCGTGGCGCTATTGCGCTTGCAGTCTGGCGAGTGAGACGTGGCGCATGGATGTCCAATGCTCGCAGCGCAGATGCATCCAGAGCGCTCCAGCGCCCTTAAGCTTTCCTCAAGCAAGCGCATGACGGGCTCGCGTTCGATGGCGTGAAAGTCATGCTGACCGTTCTTCATGCACCAAACAGTTACCTCTTGAGACACCGACTCCTTGTCGCCAAACCTGAAATTAAACCAAAACTCTTTCGCTCCGCTCATTGGATCTCCCTATGCAGATAGTGTTTGGCGCCACCTTCGCTTTCATGGTCGCCAATTAATTCAGGCTCGCACCAACACTCGGCTGATTCGATATGTTCTCTAAATTGCTCGGCCTTCAAGCCATACGTCATGACAACGCCACAAAACTCACAGCGAAAATAGTATCGAGGATCTTTACAGTACGGCCAGGATGGATTGTGTTTGCACTTTCTCTCCCTCGCCGGGCGCTCAGGGTGGGTCATGTTCTGGCCCTCCTTATTTTCTCGGCATTAATGAAATTATTAAAGCGTTTTTCAAGTGCTTCAATCTTTTCGTTTAGCGCTTTAATTTGCGCCTCTAATTCTTCGCGGGTTTTTTGTATGTGGTTCGCCACCCCTTGAAATTGTGAGTTGCTCATAAAATAAAATCCTTCTCGCTAATGGGCTCACACTTTTCACACGTCCACGGCCTATCAAAATGTACCCTAATTAAAAGGCCGTCAAACGAGCGAAATATCTTGCCGTCGTATGTAGTAAAACTACCGGGTTTTGTCCAATAAGGGCGCTGACAGTTTTGGCATTTTGCTTCGTGTACAATGTGGCCGTAACCGCCGCAATGCCGACACCCGCTCTTACCGTGCTTTTCTTTCGCCTGGCATTTAATTTCCATTCACTCCTCCGTTGCGCGCCCGAGGGCATCTTTGGCAATTGCCTGCAAGCTTGTTATTTCGCGTTTAATGGCGGTGTCTTCGCCCCACTTAGTGGAGTTCGCGATCTTCGTTAGCGCCGAGCGCAGGCGTTCTATTTCCTTATTAACCCATTTGTCTTTACGGTATATTTCCTCACGCACTTTTGCGTTTTCAGCTTCAAGCGCGGCGATTTTGTCTTTGAGTATTGGTATCTCGTTATATCCTCCGCCAGCGGCAAACGCCAATTGCTGCTCTAGTTCCTTCACGCGGGCCTCGCCTTTTCGCGCCCTGTCCGCCTGGGCGAACATCGCTTCATTCGCGAGTTTAAGCTCGGCCTCAAGGCGGTCGGCGTATTCTTTGGAAATCATTTTGACAGTTCGATCTGTGCCTGGGATCGCCATGTCCATCCCGAAATGTTTGTCGTACAGCTTGGCGCCTTCACGAATTGCATCATTAATATCACCCTGGCCGGTCGGCGGCTCATCATATGTTTGCCGAAATATCTCGGCAGAAATTTCGTCCATATCAACGGCGACAGCTTGAATAGGCGGCGCGGGGGGTTGTTCAAACTTCACGAACTTATTTAGATCATACCCATGGCTGTTATACTTTGGAGGGCATCCGCAGTCGTCTTCCGTAGAGCCGCACGCGTGGCATTTGATATATTTATTCATCAGAATCCCCCCTATCGCCTGAGGGCGGGGTTGGTTTAAGTATCTCGAAAAAGCCATCGACAATGTGATCGCCTTGATACTCGCCGAAAACTAGCGGATTGAAATATATTCCGCCGTCACCTAAAACACCTTCGTAAATTTGTCCGACTACCATTCCGCAACACGCACACGATATCCGTTTAGCTTTTACGAGAGCCATCACTCCCCCGTCTCTTTCGCCTGCGGCCCGAGGGCTGCTGTAGCGTGCTCTGTAAAGGCGATCGACATCTCGTATTCTGGCGCGAAACCCATGCGGTATTTTTCAATCATCGAGATTGCTTCGCGCAATAGAGCCGATTGCTCGCGGAGTTTGCTTTCGGCATCGTGAAGTTGGATGCCCTTGTCGAAACCCCAGCCTGCTGCTTGTAGGCCCTTGGTTTCAAGCTCCCGAATGCGTTCGTCCCTAGCGCCGAGAGCGGCGGAGTATTTTGCGTGTAAAAACCTTTCGACTTCCGCATATGTTGGAACTTCGCCAGTTGTCGTGATCTTATCACCGATAAAAGCATTTAGAGCCTGCTCATCAAACTCACCCGGCGCCATCCCCGCCAAAGTCTCGACTGCGGCGCGGAAGCCTGCTTGGAACGCTGCCTTTTCACGAATTGTCTCGCCATGATAGGTTGAATGGTGATCGTCATAACCCGATTCAGCGGCCAACGCTTCACACTTCTCCTCAAGCTCTTTGGTCATGCTATCACCGCCAAAGTTAAGATCGTGAAAAAGAAAACTCCCGCCAAGTTATCTAATAAGTCCTGTCTATCAATTTGCTTTTTCCACTTAGGCTCGCTCATTTTTGTTTCTCCATAATGATAGTTTTGAGATGGCTAATCTCAATGTTATTGTCTTGAATCACGCCAAGAAGCTCTGCGATTTTATCCTCTTGGTCTTGCGCGAATTTGTTTGAGTTTTTAATTTCATCTTCAAGTTCGCAAATGCGAGTCCGAAGGCGATTAATCTCATCCACTAAAACAGCAATGTCGTGTTCACTCATCGGACGTCTCCAATATTTTCCGAATCTCATGATTCATATCGGCCAATTGTTCGCCCGAATCCCCCACGGTGCCCTTAAGCTCGTGGTATGTTTCGAGCTCATTGTCGCGAGCGCGCAAAGTGTAAAGTATCGCCATATCTATTCCGCTGGTCACCAACTGAGTGTTTTGGTCATTCCAAAAAGTAAATTGCTCAAGCAAAAGATCAACGACCTCTCTCTTCTTCTCTGGACTCGCCGATTTCAATAGATCTTCTAGGTCGGTCATAAAATTTCTTCCACTGTTACGCGGGTTCGTTTGCCAACGAATTGATAAAGCCCCCCTGGCCCTGAGGATCCGGGCATAAAGGTCCA